>Ga0209402_10000292_pt1 | contig 62475 bp, 59 predicted proteins | sample ArcticOcean_MG_C_3_FD_187437 | JGI IMG/M metagenome (GOLD analysis project Ga0209402, IMG submission 187437) | Marine microbial communities from western Arctic Ocean - ArcticOcean_MG_CB8_126 (SPAdes) (version 2) | ecosystem: Environmental > Aquatic > Marine > Oceanic | place: Arctic Ocean... | reverse complement strand
TGCACCATTGGCAAATTCCTGCTCCTGCACACTCGCAACAAAACCAGAGTGGTAAACCAAAAAATTCATATCTGGAAACTGTTTAGCGACGATTCCAATATCCATACATTGGCTGTGCTCATAAGATCGCGAACCAAATGGGAGCCCCTTGTGCACGCAAATGTTCTTAACGCCTAAACGTTGCGCACGTTCGATCATCGCCAGCCCTGGATCATCATGGAGAAAGAACCCCACGCCTCCGGGACCATATTGAGTGTAGGTTTTGAAGGCAGCGATATCCCAATTCTCTGCCAGTTCATCCATGCCCTCCAGATCACCCTCTTGATTAGGATTGACCCGGCCGTGAATCATCAAGCGTTTGCTTCCTTCTAGCTGGGCGACTAGATTGCGAGTTTCATCCGCATCTTCAATAGTAATAGGTTCAGATTCACGAGTAGAAGGCACAAAAGAAAGAACCATAATGTCAGTGTCGCTATCAAGAAAGATGTCTTTGATAAACTCACTTCCTGATAAGCAATCTAAATAACCACGGTCACCTCCATCAAGTCCGACATCGCAACTGGCTTTATCCATTCCAGCATAGGGCCTAGCTGATGGTGGAATACGACTTAACCAATCTCCCTCTGGATTTACGTAGTGACCTTGAATATCAAAGATAAACTCTCCACCTTCAACCTGGGCGGAAGCAGAAGCTGAATCCAGAGCAGACTCTTGGCGGACGTCGAAGTAACCGCCTCTTTTATTGTGGTAGGCATTAGCCTGGTTAAAGGCCAACAAAGTACTGGCGGCACCACAACTGGAGATTAGAAACTGACGCCTGGATTTGGCTGAGCGTTTGGCATTCTCACCAGCAAGATCGAGAGCAAGTTTATTTGCTTGCTGATTAACAATTGATATCGGTATGGGCTCATACTCACCATTTGACGTGCTATCAATTTTTATCGGTAAGCGCGCACCTTCTTTATCATATTTATCCATTGTTCTGCTCCTACACTGTTCTATAATTTTTCCCACAGAGGATGTTTAACTAAAATTAAATCGCCGGCAGTAAATCAATTTTTTCAAACAAAACCGATTCGATCTTGTCTCGTGAATAAAAGGCTGGAAAAACTTTGTCATTTGCCCAAAGTTCGAAAAGATTATCGTATAACGGACTATCAGGATCACCAACTTGTCCGGGAGTATTCATTCCCAAGGTGTTGTCCCAATCCCGAGTATCTACAAAAATACGAAATGAAGCGCCCGATGTTTGATTATCTCCACTACCGGTATTTCCCAATGTAAAGCCGTTGCCACCGCGAGGCAGAGGACCAACATCTAATTGCTCTCGCACTTCATTACTCACCGCCGCGCTTAATGGGTGCCGAATTAGCACGTGCTTATAGTCAACTTGCCCGTAAACCCAGTTTTCAATATTTGGCCCCAGCTTCTCACGAAGAGTTGCGACACCCTCCGCTAGGGTGTTGAGTAAAAACTCATCTCTTCCCTGCAAGGGGTCTGCTCCAAAATCTCCATCGGGTGCTAACAGCATATCTATTGTTGTTTTCATACCAACATTCAAATAGCTACTTGCTACGTCTGGAACTTTTAAGGCTTCAATATTATCTAGCAACTGACGTTCAAAGGCCACGTAGATACCAGCTTCAATTGAATCTCTATCGAGGACAAAATTCCAGTTCAGCAACATTTGCCTGGCAGTTTCAACTTGAGAATCCTCAGCACGAAGACCTTTGAAAAATGGCATTAGTGAACGAGCTGGCACGGATAGATAATCATGCTGCAACTCGATCATATCGGTCATATTAAATTTTCTACCAGACGCTAGAACTTCACTGCCGCGAGCCCAGCGATAGGGATCCGTCCAGGTATAACCAATGGCATCAAGATAGGGATAGTCCGGCTTTGTATAATTGCTATTCGATGTTTCGATATAGCCCCTCTCTGGATTGTACTCATTAGGTTTCGCTTTGATTGGTAAATAACCGTCCCATTCATAACGCCCGTCGCCAGGTACCGGAACCATGCCGGAAAAATTCCGTCGAATGGGTGCAATTCCAACCGCCTGCCAACCGATGTTGCCTGCACGATCCGCCCAAATCATATTTTCGCCAGGTATATTGCTGTAATTAGAAGCTTCGCGGAATTGTTCCCAAGTTTCAGCCTGATCCATGCGCAAAGAAGCCAAGTATGGAGCACCGCCTGGCTCCATCCATGCTGGACGCACAGCATAAGCAAGGTTGTTATCTTTGTCCTCGAAGCTTATTGGACCATGCCGGGTATATTTAAGTTCGACAGTCACCGGCGCAGCATTCTTGACCAAAATCGTCTCTTCAATAATGCGCATGTCTTCCCACTGGCCCTGATACTGATACTGATTGGGATTGTCAGGGTTGGTTTCATACACATAAAGGTCTTCGCCGTCTGTGGAAAAAATTGTTAATCCCCAAGCCCCATATTCGTTATGACCAATTGAGATTCCGGGAATTTCAGGTTCACCACCACCCAAGACATTCCAACCGGGGCCCACGAGATGCGCCCAGTACCTTAATGAGGGTGTTGCTTGGCCACGATGAGGGTCATTTATCATGTAAGGCCAGCCATCTTGGGTTAGATCACCACTGACTACCCAATTGTTGCTACCAATGTCATCAATGGAGCGTTTTTCCAACTGTTGTTGCTCAGAACTCAAGGTCGCTGCTAACTCTGCGAAGCTTTCATCGGAATTCTTTGCTGAAGCGAGAATAATATCGGTCGGATCAAACCGGACCGGCCGTCGGTAGGCGTTGTACAGACCCAGAATGTCGTTCTCCACTAAAGAGTCACAATTAATCATTGGATCTAAAGTCAATTTTGGATCATGGGGGTGAAAATATCGAAGTTCTTTAACTTTATCCTCGCCAACAGTGCAAACTGCTCGCCCGGTACTTAGCTCTTGGCCAATATTTCCTAGCAGGCCTTGATGACGAGAAATAACTACTTCAGGTGTCCAGTGTTTGGGTTGAATATCTAAAAGCTTAAAGGGCAAAGACAATTTCTGTGGGTTTTGCATTGCCTGATCAATATAGGCATTAACGCCGTCTACAAAGGCAGTAATAATTTCCGCCCCACGATCATGATAACGATTCATCTCTTGAATCATATCGCCCCGATATTTAAACAATCGGGTACCATGGTCCCGCTCAATCATTCGTGGTCCAAGCATTTCTGCAGTAGTGCCAGTTGCTTGAGCCCTCCATATTTCAAATTGGAATAATCGATCGCGGGCAGCACTATAACCTTGAGCAAAGAACAGATCGTGCTCTGTCTCGGCATATATGTGAGAAATTCCCCATCGATCCTTCAGAATTTCTACCGGCTGATCTAAACCGGGAATACTTACCGAGGAGTTTTGTTGTGCGAAAAGCAGTGAGCTAAAGCAGCTGATGCAGATTATTAGGAGACTACGTGAAAGCAAGAATCCACGGCAAAGAGTCACTAACATGTTGTAATTCCTCATATTATTATTTTTACCAGTGAAGGTTTACTGATAGCTCCACTATACCGCAGAAATTGAGGCTTGAGCCATTTTGTCAAATGGAGAATTAGCTAGATGATGTGAATAGAGGTAAGGTAAGCTCAATTCATAGCGAAGGCACGCAAATGGCGTGCTGAACAGGTTGTAACTAGCCCTCGAATTCCCGTAACAACGCTAAAGCGAGCTTTGCTTTATCTGCCGGTACGAAGACATGATCATGATAGTGGGCAGCAATTACATTGGCGCTAATACTATTGCTGGCTAGTTTATTTACCACGGCAGCAGTGAAACCCACAGCATCTAGACTCGAATGTACTGAAAGAGTAATACCACAAAATACTGAGTTATAAGATAGGCTAGCGGAGTCAGCGGCAGTTTTAGAGAGTAGCAAACTTAAGCCTTCTTGCTCTTGGTAACTGGCTATAGGTTGTAACTCATCCAAATCACCATAAACTAGAGAAGGGGAGCTACAAAAAACATATTCACCATCAAGCAATACTGGCTGCATCAAAGCCAGAAGCTTATTTAGGTCCATTTCACCAATCATCGCCACCAACTATAATTCGTTGACTCTAACTTGAGCAACGGTTTGCTTAAAATATTTTCCAAATTAGAATTTATTGACTTAGTTCTGCGGAAATTTCTTCATAGAAGCCAGGAATGCTTCTACGCATGAATAAGCCATTATCTGCCTGTGTCCAACTTAAGTCACCATCTCTAATTTCATCTGCAGCATCACTGCTTTGTAGCCCTCCGCGAACTAAGCCCGTCATTCGGGCACGCACTGCTTCCATCTGATTGCGAAAATCAAGAACATCTCTACGATCCATGATCATGCCATGACCAGGAATTGCTGTGTCAAAATCCAAACTCAGAATATTATTCATGGTAGCTACCCAACCACGGCTGCTGCCTCCATTACTGTAATCAATGAAGGGAGCGATACTATGAAGAAGGTCTCCACCATGCACTGTTTTTAGGTCAGGAAAATATACAACAGTATCACCGTTGGTATGACCACGACCCATGTAGAAGGCCTGAACTTCCACGTCACCTAAATAGACCGCTGTTTCTTCGGTATAAATGATTCTGGGAGGTGCATCCTGGCCCCCGCGTATCATATTTTCCCGAGCATTTTTGTGGGCAATAATTTCAGCTATTTGTATGTATCCTGCGTTACCACCGGAATGATCCCCGTGATGATGAGTATTGATTACATAACGTACGGGCAGATCGCTGACACTAGCTACTAAGGACTGGATTTCATCGAAGTTCTGCGGATACTTATCATCAATTAAAATTACACCTGCATTCGTAACTCTTACTCCAACATTTCCACCTGAGCCAATAATTATATAAAGACCATTTTTCACCTGCTCAATACTTAAAGGGTCTTGGGCTTGTGCAAAAGCAAGCGAGCCAAAAAACCCACTAAGGAGCACCATCGTGACGAGTTGGAAGGATTTCATTTTTAATAAATTCAGCATTTGATCACGCCTCATAAAATTTGATTTAAACCGCCCAAATCCCACCACTATCATTTTGGCGTTATTGATTTGGCAATCTACGGACTCATAAACTTTTTAGCAAGCACAACTATATCGGCAGGGTTCACTAAGCTATATCCCTGCTCGAGGAAGCTTGAAATTTCTCCAATACTAGGAAAGCTATAATAATTTCCGCCGTCAGATTGTTCGTAACTCTTTAACGGTTGCTTATTGTTAATGATACTCACAGCTTCCGCGAGCATCTGACAGCCCTCCTCATAAAGACCTAATACGTTCCATAAATAAGACCTATTGTAATCAACTGCTATCGAGCTAGTGGCAATTATATTGCCGGTATCAATAGTCGAGTCATCAATGTTGTGGAGAGTCATGAAAATGTTTTTCTCACCGTTAAGCATCGCTCTAAAAGTAGCCATCACGCCGCGATAATCTGGAAGCAAGCCTGAATGTAAGTTCAAAACTCCGTGTTTTGGTATTTTTAGCACTTCGTCTCGTAAGATCACCCCATAGCGAATTGATAGGATGATGTCTGGCTCTGCACTTGCTAGGATTTTTAACTCAACCGGGTCATTAATTTTATTCAGTTCAATGATGGGTCGATTAACGCTACAGGCAATACGATTGAATGTTAACCATTGAGGATTCTCAGAGTACTCTATAGCATCTACTACAGGAAAGATTATTTGATTAAAGAGTGTTTGTTCGTAAAACGCCAACTCCGATAATTCTTTCGCTTTAGAACTTCTAGCACCTACTCGCGCCGACATAAAAATGGACACACGGTGATCACTAAGCTGCGGCAACAACAGATTAAGCGCAATACAGCTCGCAAGATCCTTGTTAGTGAGTACAGAAATATTCATAATGTTGATTAAGGAATAGAAGCAATTTTATTTACTTAATTCACAGCAGGAACTATTTTCCGAATCCAGCCATCTCCTTTCGATAAAAAGTACAACTCCCCATCGGTATCTTGGCCCAATCGAACACCAGCACGATTGCCACGGCCATAAGTATTTGGGAATCCGATAGATTCTCCTAGGTTACTGACTTCACCACTCACTTGAATTCTAAGTTCTTGGATTGTCGCTGGGTTCCCAGCTTCCAGATTTGCAGTGTCTATATAAAAAACCCGCCCTCGAACCATATCAGTAAATACATATTTCCCTTGCAACCTAGGAATATCATTTCCCCTATATACAAACCCACTACTAATAGCATTCCCCTCATCATGGTCAAATTGAGCGACAGGATAAGTAAATTCTTCCAAATCTACCGGCTTTGGATAAACAGGGTTTGGGCGAACCCCACCAATGCCAAATGCTGTAGCAAACATTCCTTCCCGAACACGCCATCCATAATTAGCGCCAGGCACACCAATATTTACCTCTTCAATTTGTGTTTGACCGATATCATTGATGTACATTGTGCCATCAACATCAAACGAGAAATGCTGTGGATGCCGTAATCCATATGCCCAAATTTCTGGCGCAAAATCCTGCCTACCAACAAAAGGATTGTCTGCTGGAATGCCGTAGGCTCTATCTTCTCCACCCGCCAAAGGATCAATTCTAATTATCGAAGACATGACTTCATGAGTAGCTTGACCATACTCGTTAGGATCATTGGCACCACCACCATCACCAAAACTTGCGTAAAGCTTGCCGTAGTCCGAAGAACCCGGCTTTGCGGCGGGATTAAACGCTAAAGTACCAATATTATGGTTTTGCGCGAACTGGCCCATGCGAAATATTTCTCTGGAACTGCCTGAGAAGGAGTTTGCTGTGGAATCACCTGCTGTCCATTCGCGAATTATACTCTCGTGATTTTCTGCATCATCATCCAGATAATTTGCTACACCGGAGTCTGATGCTGCACTGTAAGCGGTATAAAATTTTCCATACCCGGGCCGGCCTCTCTCGGCGAATTGAGGATGGAACGCAACACCTGCCAAGCCAGTCTCGTTCGGGAACATTGAATCGTCAAAATCAACGCCTGCTCTTCGTATATCAAGATACTGAGTAACTGTATTGCCATTTTGATCGGCGAAATAAAGCAATCCCCGCAAATCATTAATTACTAATCGTCCGGAATTATCAGGAAGGGGCATCATGTACTGAATACGAGCATAAGCTGCATTTGTTTGTGGCACCGAGCTTGAATCTAGGGAGCGGGAAACGCGCACAAAATCTTCCACAGCCACGGTAATAGAACCCATCTGAATAATTTCTGGAATTGGGTCACTTAGTGGCTCGGGATTAGATTCAGCTGCATAGGTAGAAAAAGGCACAGTAAGGAGGAATAATGACGCTTTGATCAATACAGCAAGTCTTGTTTTCATAATGCTTGTCCATTTGCTAAATTGTAATTAATAACGAGACTCACCCCGAGCCTAGGCTACTACAAACACAATATAATAATCGAGAGCACAAAAAAAGATGAACGACACTGATATCTCTCCACAAGTAGGCTCTGAACGCTCCCCAAACGATCATACAAAATCTGATTTTGAGACTCTCCACTACGCTGTAGAAGAGAATATCGCCTTAATTACCTTAGATCGACCACCTGCCAACCTTATCGATCGACAACTCACTCTCGAATACCATTCTGCACTGCTTCGGGCCAATTCGGACACTAAAGTGCGAACAATAATACTTACGGGCGCGGGAAATGGGCTTTCTGGTGGAGTTAATCTTAATTACCTTGAGTCCTTCGGTTCAGAAGAAATGAAAGATTTTCTCCGTCTTTTTTATGTTGAAACTATGCGCCTAGTTCGAAGTCTGGACAAACCGATCATTGCTGCTGTACATGGATACGCTCGAGAAGGTGCATGCACTCTAGCATTTGCTTGTGACATGGTGATTGCAGCCGATGATGCTGACTTCGGCTACCCTGGGGTACCCAATTTGGCAGCACCTCCTGGCATGCATGTTTGGTTCCTGCAAAAACTCATCGGCAGAATGAAAGCTGCTGAATTAATTTTTACTGGTAAACCAATTGGCGCTTCCCAAGCAGAAAAACTTGGGCTTATAACCAAAGTGGTAGGCGCTGGCGGCCTACTCTATGAAGCAAGAAGCATAGCAGGCCAGCTGGCGAAGATGTCGCCGCTAGCACTAAAGCGAACCCGGGACCTAATGTATTCAATGGAGGATATGGACTTTGCAGAAGTTCCTGAATGCGCGTTAGAAGCTCTCTCATCAGCCTTTGATAGCGAAGATAGCAAGGAAGCAAGGAAGGCTTTTCGGGAGAAACGGGACCCAGTTTGGACGGGTCGGTAATGGTAATGCTTAAATAATAAATAACTTATGAACTTAGAGTACTTCTTAGGCTCTTCTCATAGACCTTCGGGTATTAATGTTGCCCCCGACAAGCGATAAAGCTTTAGTTTTTGGCAGCCGCTAAAGCGGAAAAATCTCTTTAACTCTAGTAAAAATACTCAGCACAGGACTTGCTGGCTTCCAATCTTATCTTCGAACTACAAATTAAATAAATGGGAGACCACAGTTTTCGGATCTGACTTGGCATCCAAGCGACCGATCTGGCAATCGCTGTCTACAAATCAAATATTTACATGTATCTAATTGGCGTAAAGAGTTTGATATCTATATATTTTCAGGGTGAATAGGTAAATCGACGCTAGGATCAAGATTGCCCTTGCCTGGCACATAGTTAGCTTCAATTCTAATTCCATCCGGATCTTCAAACAATATGGAATAATACCCCTTCGCCCATTCGCCTAACTTCGGGCTTCGAATTATTTTTGTGTCGATTCCCTGCAAGAATTCATGAAGCGCATCGACATCCTCTTTGCTTCGAGCCCGAAAACAAAAATGATGTAAGCCAATACGATTTTGCTCAAATGTTTCGTGAAGAAATTCGCTGGCAGCTTCTTTAATAACGATTCCGGTTCGACTACCTACTCCATAAATAACATCATTAGAGTCGTAGATTAATTTCATTTCCAAAAATTTAAATAGCTGGCGGTAAAAGCTACTACATTTCTCGAAATTTGAAACGACAATTGAAATATGCGCGATGCCATTCATTTGCATACAGTTGACCCTCCAGTTCCGTGAATAAATTCAGAACCCATGTGATTAATAAGCCACATTCGTTTGTTCTAGGGTAAATCCCCCTGCTTGACTAGAAACAAAAGTTAGCTTCTGATTGATACAAGCAGGTTGCTCATCTTCGACGTGACTGACGTAGATCAATTTAGTCTGCGTCTGTTCAGCAATTAGATCAAGGACTCCCAAGATTAATTCACGGTAATAGTCATCAAGACCGACACAGGGCTCATCTAAAATTAATATTTTCGGGTGTTTTACCATTGCTCTTGCTAGCAACACTACACGCTGCTGCCCGAAAGAAATTTCGTGATAGTAGTGTTTTTCTAGCTCGGTAATTCCCAATGTCGCTAGCCAGTTCTTTGCCAATTCCCACTCAGCAGAACTGCTTTCATCATAGAGACCAACAGAGTCAAAGAATCCAGACACCACTACATCTAAGACTTTCCAGCCTTTGATATATTTGTTGTGCAGTTCATTAGAGACGATGCCAAACTTCCGTTTAACATCCCAAACAGTTTCTCCACTGCCTTTTTTCTGCCCGAATAGAAATACTTCCTGCCCATAGCCTTTATGATTCTCACCGTCAATCAAGCTGAGCAGTGTTGATTTCCCACAGCCATTTGGGCCTTCTACCAAAACATGGTGATTCGACTCCATATGCCAACAAACATTAGTTAGCACAGTTAGTTCACCGTAACGGACAGTAATGTTATTTAAACGAATTAACGAATATTTATTAGTATCCGCATTCGCCTCGATAACTAATGGCTTAGGAACTGAATTCGAAAACTCAAGCTTAATTTCTGTGAGTTTCTTAAAAGCTGGAGACGCCAACACTTCTGCTAATGCACCTTGTTGCAAAATAGCTAGGTTTTCCATCAATGCGATATGAGTAATCCCCGGCAACATATCTCGGTGCCTACGACAAAGTTGGATGCTGCAGCATTTATTACCCAAATACTTAGCAATGCAATTAACTATTCGTTGCTGAGAATCTCTATCGATACTTTCCAAAGGTTCATCAAGAACAAGCAACTTTGCAGACCCTGGCCGCCCTGCATAAAGAGCCCGAGCGATTAAGACTTTGCGAATTTGACCGGAAGAAAGAAAGCGAATGCCTTTTTCTGCAATTGGGTTTAAATCCAAATCCGCCATAAGTGCATCGTACAGCTGTGGCTTTGGTTCTTTTCTCCCAGAACAAATTAACTGACTTACTATGGTGCCAAGATCTTGAGCCTGATCACTAAACTCACTTATATCTAGCCGGTTATCCCGTTGCCATAAACGCTGCTGCTCTTCAAATGAGACAATGAACACATCCAGCGCTGGCTGAAAATTTGCAAAGCTCTGCACATAATTCTGTGATTCAAGGCGCCTACCTATAAGCAAGTTGGCGAAAAGGGATTTGCCTGCACCATTAGGACCATAAATACACCAATGCTGACCAGTAGAAATTTGAAATTGATCAATTTTTAGAATTGATTGTCGACCAATTCGGCACAGTGCATTTTCTATCGAGAGAAGGTGAGACATGAATAAATTTCGTATTCCGAGACTGCGGTGATATAGCAGTATTGAATTGCCAAGATTAAAGTACGATAAAGGTCACTGAGAGCTTTGGAAAAGCTTTGAAAAAATAATGCTTATAGTGCCATACCATGAGTTTCGAAATACAGGTTCTTTTTAATCAAAAGCAAGCTATTAGTTGCTTTTTCAATGTGCTATCAGTAAGCTCCGCGCCATGAACCTAAGCCCTTTAGATATAACGAGTTTCTGTTGGTTTATAGCCTGCTGGGTTGGCTATTCCTTCTTTGCCAAAACTGCTGCCAAAAAGAAAAATAGCCTCGCCAGTGTTCTCTATCGTTATCGATTAGAATGGGTAAAGAAGCTAAGCACAAGCGGTATGAGCGAAGTTGATGCTGAACTACTGGCAAGCTTAGAAAAGCAGGTATCATTTCTTGCCTCAACCTCCCTCTTGATACTTGCAAGTTTAGTCACAGTACTCAGCACAGCCAGTGACGTGTTTTTGAACATAAACACCTTAAGTTTCGTTACTGAGATGTCTCTGGAATTAGTGCAACTTAAACTACTTATGCTTATCTTTATTTTCATATACGGCTTTTTTACTTTCACTTGGTCCATACGACAATATGGCTTTTGTTTTATCGTATTTGGCTCTTCCTTCAATACCGTTAAACACTATAAGGAAGCAGAGAATTATCGAGTGATCGCCCATAATCGAGATTTTGGTGCTGTAGCGAAGGTTTTGGATCGGGCGGCACACAGTTACAATTTCGGTATCCGCGCCTATTACTTTGCATTGGCGGCCATGGCCTGGTTTATCAGCAATTATTTCTTTATTGTTGCCTGCGCAATAACTGTCTGGGTATTGTATCGAAGAGAATTTCTATCTAGCTCATTGAAGGCATTAGTTAGTGCGCGCCTGGTAGACAATGTCCATGATGAAGAAAAAGTAAAATTCGAATGAGCTAGTTTTAGGGGCGGTTGCCCAACGCACGAGCCATTACTTCGTGTTGAATTGTCATCATGTGACCTATAGAGCGGCGCCAATACTCCGAATTATGATTGCCCCGACTTTGCATGTAGTCAAAAGGCACATTGTTGAGCATTAAGACTCCTGCCAATTCCCTCGCTTCTTCGATGAGGCCATCTTCTGTTCCTGAATCTAGGTACAAATGTGGCATTGAACTTTTCGGAACAGTATAGATGATCGCGAAAGGGTCGTAGGCTAGCGCTTGTGCTGCATTTTCAAAATCAATTCCATTTGGAGTGCGTTCTACCTGAGTGCTGAATCCAGGAATATCGATAATTCCTGAAATGAATTCATCTGCCGCGGCAATTCTTTGCTGCTGTGCTGCATCCACAGTTCTAACCTGTCGATCTATTCCTGCCTCAAGGGCCGCTGCCGCTTTTCTAGCGTAGCTTAGAGCACCACTGGTACTGCCAATAGAAACAAACATATCAGGATGACGTAGCCCTAAAGCATAGGCTCCGAAACCACCCATGGATAACCCGGAAACTGCTCTACCTTCGCGCCTAGCCTCAGTGCGGTAATTGGTATCTACAAAGCCAATAACATCTTCAACAATATGATCTTCCCAGTTGTTCTTCTGACCACCTTCACTAGAAGCATAATTAATATACCAACTATTGCCACCATCTGGGAGGACGAGAATTAAATCTTGTAGATTTCGAGCGTAAAAAGCCGCAGTTAGGTTCCTGCCCCACACAGTATAGTTTTGCATATACCCATGCAGCAGATAGAGCACCGGATAACGGGTTTCGTTCTTTTCACTCTCATAGTAGTTTGCTGGAACCACTACATCGAATTTCATCATTCGATCTACCGCCGGTGAAAAGAATTCCACAGTCTCCATTCCGGGAGGAATCGGAGCAGCTATTGGCTGCAGTTCTTCATTGGCCTGAGCGGCAAGACTGTTGCACCAAAGAATCAGCGACAAAAAAACTGGCAAATTAACTCTAACTGGTATCATAAAATCATCAAAGACGGGAATAATATTCAGGTTTATAGCATTTTTTTGTAACGCATCTGCGGTTGCCAGTGTTGTACGGCGCACAGCAATGCTATATTTTCTAGCTTCTAACTACTATATAAAATTTTCCATGCTCAGCAATTGGATATCACAGCTATTGTTAGCCATTTTATTCGCATCTGTCACGAGTTTCGTAGCGGTCGCAGAAAATGGCGAACAACTTTTTCTAGAAAACTGCGCCGAATGCCATCAAGCTGATGGGAAAGGTTTGGCTAATATTTATCCTGCTTTAGCAGGAAGTGAAGTAGTGAAAGGCAGCGGAGTGGATGTTGCACTAGTTTTAATAATCGGTAGAGGAGAAATGCCGTCCTTTTCCGGATCAATATCCGATGAAGACATCGCGACGATTATTAATTATGTTCGTAACGCTTGGGGTAATTCTGGAGACTTCATTTCCGCGAAAACCATCAACTCATTGCAGAAATAGAACCACATTAACTACGCAAATAAGAAGCTCCATTCACATCAATAATTGTTCCTGTCGAAAATTCCGCACCATCTGAAGCAAGGAACAATACCGCATGCGCCACATCTTTTGGCTCGGCAATACGCTGCAGCGGACTCTGGGCTCTTATTTCATCCCCTTCTGAACTGCTCATACGCTCGGCAGTTAATTCAGTATTAACGAAGCCCGGCGCAACCGCCGCGACAAAAATATTATGGCTACCCAAGGCTACAGCCAAAGACTGAGTTAGGGAATTTAGCCCAGCCTTGCTGGCACCGTAGGCTGGCTTAATTGGTTCGCCGCGAAAGGCGCCTCTGGAACTAACATTTACAATTCGCCCTCCCCCATTTTCTATCATGTGCATGGCTGCACAAAAACAAAGGTTTGCTGGGCCGATTAGATTAGCCTGAATTGTCTGCTGCCAAGCCTCCTGCCACTGATTGTAATCGGAGGATACCAATGGATGATAAATACCAATCCCAGCATTGTTAACGAGAATATTTAACTCTCCAAACTTGTTGATACATTCTTCTACTGCAGACTTTACCGACTCAGCGTCAGCCACATCAGCCTGTATTGCAAGGTGGCCCTGTCCTTGGAGCTTGGCTTGAGTTGTTGCTGCCGCCTGCTGATTAGATTTATAAAGAATAGCAACTCTAGCTCCACGAGAGGCAAAAGCAATCGCAATAGCTTTTCCTATTCCTCGAGAACCTCCTGTTACCAATACGGTCTTATTTGAAAAATTCAAAATTTATCCCTGCTTAGTTGCTGTTATTCTGTCTTTGTAGTTCGTTTACTAATGGATATAATTTAACAGCAGTGGGCCGTTAAATTGGAAGCATACAGATAATGAGCTACAAGTAAAATGATTCGGTTCGGAGTGATAAACTTCGTGCTAACAGAAGCAATTAATTTTATCTCGCTCACTAATATCAATTGCCTAGAAAGCAGCTAACACACTCCTACCAGAGAATGATTATGCCATTAGATCCGCAAGCAAAAGCCTTACTCGATGCCATTGAAAAATCTGGAACCCCACCGCTAGATGCACACTCACCTGCGCAGGCGAGGATACTCTATGACCAAGCCAGCGAATTAGTAAAAGGTGAGTTAACTGAGGTTCATGCTATTAACAAAATTTCGATTCAAGGACATGAGTCAGAAATTCCCGCATTACTCTATCGACCTAGCGCCGAATCAGGACTCCCGCTTTTGGTTTATTTTCATGGTGGTGGCTATGTCATTGGCTCTTTGGCTAGTCATGATTGTGTTTGTCGGACAATTTGCGAAGAGGCTCAATGCCTCGTAATTTCTGTAGACTATCGGCTCGCGCCAGAACATAAGTACCCCGCCGCTATCAATGATGCGTGGGCCGCCACTCAATGGGTAGCAGCGAATGCAAAATTCGTAGGCGGTGATGAGAATCGAATTGCAATTGGTGGAGACAGTGCCGGCGGAAATCTTGCAGCCGTTGTCTGTTTACGAGCGAAAGCAGCAAATGCACCTCACCTGCTTTTCCAACTATTAATTTACCCTGGCACAGAGATGAATTGTACATTCCCTTCCCATAAGGAATTCGGCAAGGGATACCGCTTAACCAATGATTTGATTGACTGGTTCTATACCCATTACTTCAGCCCGCAAGATAATCTTAGCCATTGGAATGCTTCGCCGCTTAATGCTAATGATCTTAGCGATTTGCCACCTGCCCTTGTGCTTTCGGCAGGATTTGATCCTCTTCAGGATGAGAACACTGCCTATGTGGAAAAATTGACAAAAGCTGGTGTGGTCGTCAAACACTCACATTATGAGACCATGATGCATGGATTTATCACCATGCCTGGGGCGTTGGACAAGGCAAAAATAGCTATTAGTGAGTGCGCAAGAGAATTAGTGCAAGCTTTTAATAGTAACTAGAGAGGTTTACTGAATTGTGCAACCGCTATTAATAAGGGCGCGAAAAGGAACATCTAGATTACGACAAATCAGCCCTATTGTTTCCTAGCTATCGCTCTTTCCCTAAACCTTGCTGCGAATGCAGCGATTGCTCATTTTAAATCCACGAACACTGAATTTTCCACCGGCATATTTATCGATGTTGATAGTTATGAAGTAGCTAAGAGTTAGAATAACGATTCTAAATTTTAGGGCATTTCAAATCGATAGATTTTCAGCGCTCTCTCCGGATACTTCTCTAGAAACTCTTCCGCAACTGGCATTTCCTCTATGAGAACAGCGCCAGGAACAAATTTCGAAAACCGCGAGGGCAAAAAATCCACATCCAAAAATGGACTGTTTACTGTGGCTATAACCGTAGCTTTAGGCTGGCATAACTGTGGTAATTTTTTTAGCACAGCAGGGTAATTCCTAGCGACATCAAAGCTGCCATGTTGCCTTGTAGGAGGATCAATGAGCACGGTGTCATAGCGACCATACTGCTTAATCCGACCCCAGGAGCGAAAAACATTGTGGGGTATCGCCTTAATACAACGACTATCTTGCTCATTCAATTTATGGTTTTCATTCCCCCAGATAATGCTGGATTTTCTCATATCAACATTGGTGACAGAATTTGCTCCTCCTGTTAGTGCCGCCACAGATAATGAGCAGGTATAAGCAAATAGATTGAGGACGTTTCGATCAACACTATTGGCTTGCAACCAGGCCCGCAATAAACGCATATCTAGAAACAAGCCAGCATTTTGCTGTATTCCAGGGCGAACTTCGAAAAACAACTCCCCTTCTCGGACAATAGTGTTGTGCAATTCATTGCCGATTAGATCCTGAGCCGGGCTATTCTTCTCGTAGCGTTTTTGTAGTACTAAAGATTTAATTTGCTGTTGCCTATCAACGGACCTTGCGAACTCCTCTAAACCCGATTCGTCCTCAAGTTCTTTGTAAGCCGCCACGTAGAGAACCGGCGGATACCAATCCACAGATAGCTGTTCCAAACCGGAGAAGAGTAGCCCTCTTCCATGCAGTACGCGCCTAGCCTCAGGCTGATCCAATGAAAAGAAATTAGCCAAGGTTTCTTTGAATAATTTATTCACTATTTAGTTACAATCCAGACATTAAATCGATAAAACCCCTCAGACACAAAATAACTCAACTTTATGCAGTAGATACATCAAGGTATGATGGCATAAAATTTACCCAACCATTTCTTTTTGTGCCCAATTGCTAATGCAAAATTACGACTACATTATTATCGGAGCAGGAACAGCAGGCTGTGTGCTCGCAAATCGCCTTTCGAAAGATCCTAACTGCAATGTGCTTCTCTTAGAAGCTGGAGGTAAAGACAACTACTTCTGGATCAATATACCAGTTGGCTATCTCTACACTATTGCGAATCCTAGAACTGATTGGTGTTACAACATTGAACCAGACCCAGGCCTAAATGGTCGCTCTATTGGTTATGCCAGAGGAAAAGTGTTAGGCGGCTGCTCATCGATTAACGCCATGATCTACATGCGCGGTCAACGCAGTGATTTTGACTACTGGGAATCTCTCGGCAATCGTGGCTGGAGTTGGAATGATGTACTACCAGTTTATATCAAGTCAGAGAGTTATGAACATGGTGCCGATGAATTCCATGGCGCCGATGGCGAGCTGAGGGTCGAAGACAGACGGGTCAATTGGGAAATTCTCGATGCCTGGCGAGAGGCTGCAGAGGAGTGCGGCATTCCGAAGATTGATGAATTCAACCGTGGAGACAATTTCGGCAATGCCTATTTCCAAATGAATCAGCGCCGGGGCAGTCGCTGGAGCGGAACTAAGGCATTTTTACGACCAGTCTTATCACGACCAAATCTTACCGTAATAACTCACGCCCACGTCCAAAAGTTAGTTATTAACTCACAGAGTGGCAGTAAAAAAGCGACAGGGGTGGAAGTTCGAATTAATGATGATAGCGCTAAAGTTTTTAACGCCAGCAGAGAAGTCATACTTTCTGCTGGCGCCATTGGTTCACCGCAAATATTGCAGCTAAGTGGAATTGGCTCAGGTGACTTCGTTAAAGAAAAAGGCTTGGAAGTGATTCATGATTTACCTGGTGTTGGAGAAAACCTGCATGATCATTTGCAAGTGCGTAGTGTTTACAAAGTTGAGAACACTGTAACCCTTAATAAAAGAGCTAATTCACTATTTGGTAAGATGAAGATGGGACTGGAATACTTCATGTTCAAAAGGGGCCCGCTCACCATGCCGCCTTCTCAGCTTGGGGCTTTTGCCATGAGCGATGAAACGCAGACTTCTGCCAATATAGAGTGGCATGTGCAACCTTTGTCATTAGAAAAGTTTGGCGACCCTCTTCATCAATTCAATGCAATAACTCCGTCTGTATGTAATTTGCGTCCCACTAGTCGAGGCCATGTTCGAATACGAACAGCAAAGGCGGAAGACTACCCTGCAATTACATTAAACTACTTGTCTAGCGAACAAGACCGCGACGTGGCGGTCGCTGGATTGAAATTTACCAGGAGAATAATGGCGGCAAAGGCGTTGGAACGATTCAATCCCCAGGAATGGAAACCAGGCCCGGAACTTAAAACGGATGAAGACCTTTATCAGGCTGCTGGCGATCTAGGAACAACGATTTTTCATCCAGTTGGAACGTGCAAAATGGGTAATGATGAGCTGGCCGTAGTCAATGATCGTTTACAGGTACACGGCATTGCTGGATTGCGCGTAATAGATGCTTCCATCATGCCACGCATCACCTCCGGAAATACCAACGCGCCCACAGTGATGATAGCTGAAAAAGGCGCTATATTTATTCTGCAAGATGATCAAAATAGACTATCTAAATAATTTTGTATTAAGCACGCCATATCGTTTCCGTCTCGCCGCATATAGCCTTGAAACAGCTATTTACTTTCCTTAGGTTCATATTTTCAATCAAATCCAGCTTCCTCTGAAGTCTTACTCAGCACCGGCAGGGTTATAAATACTGTCTTCGAGCACCATGGATCTATCTCTCAATCCGCCAACAATATCTATTGAGTAACCGCCGCAAGCACGCTATTCATGCGCATTGCTTTAAATTACCGTGATATCACTTTAGAGCCAATAAGCATATTCCAAAACGGCACATTCGGTAACAAATAAATGTTTGCAAAGATCAAAGGGACTTGGCACAGTAAGCCTCAGAATATAAAGGAGAAATTGGGGAAAAATTATGTCTAAGAAACTCTCGTTAACACTCATTCTGGCAATCTGTGCCAGTTTTGCTTCATTACTAAAAGCCGCCGAGCTCGATGATATAGGCAGGTTCGATTTCCCTACTTCAGGCGACCCTGCCGCTCAAGAGCATTTCCTTCGTGGAGTTGGCTTCCTGCATAGTTTCGGTATGACTCAAGCAGGAGAAGAATTCCGCAAGGCACAGGAAATTGATGGCGATTTCGCCATGGCGTATTGGGGTGAAACATTCACCTATCAGCACCCATTCAATGGCGCAAAAGATGAACGCCCCGGTCAGGCTTTAATGAAACTTGGCGCTACCAGCGCAGAGAGACTTTCAAAAGCGCCAACTGAACGAGAAAAAGGTTTTATTCGCGCGGCTGAAGCCTATGCGCTAACCGTCGGAGGCATGTCCGAGCGACGCCTGGCATGGATGAATGCCATGGCTGATCTTTATCAACAATTTCCTGATGATCGTGAAGTAGCAGCATTCTATGCAGTCTCAACCTTGAGCGGGGCTAGGGCTACTGCTTCTGGAACAGCAAGAGAACGCTTAAATATGCGTGCCGGAGCTTTGGCCCTGGAACTATTTAAGGAAAATGAAGATCATCCTGGAGCTGCTCACTATGTGATTCATGCTTTCGATGATCCCGTCCACGCACCAATCGCCTTAGAAGCTGCGTTCAAATATGCTGACACTGCACCAGCAGTGTCACATGCGCGGCATATGCCAACTCACATTTTTATTCAGCACGGGAAATGGAATGAAGTTTCACAATGGAATGAATCAGCTTTTAATGCGGCCTATGAACTTTGGAAACCAGGTGACACTGTCGGTGATCAAAACCATTCCTCCGATTGGGGCCAATATGGAGACCTCCAGTTAGGGGATTTAGAACGCTCGAAGTTATGGATTTCCCGCGCGGAACAAGTGTTGAAAAACAATCCTAGTGATAATCGCTCCGCTGGCACACTCAGTACTATGCGAGCCCGCCATACTATCGAATCGCAGCACTGGAATATCAGTAGCTATAGCGAAGATTTGAGCGCGACAGAATTATTAGCCCTTGGATTAAGTGCAGTGGCACTTGGTGATCTTGAATTAGCCAACAAGGTAGCAGACCGCATGGCAGAAATGGTGTCCGATAGTCCTAATAGTGGAACCTTGAAAATCAGCCAACTGGAAATCGCCGGTTTAGCCAAACTTGCGGAAGCCAAAAATCAGATTGCCAAAGGCATGAACGCTGCAGGCCTACCAATGCAGACTGAAGCTTTAGCTCTATTAGAGGAAGCAGTAGATTTGGCTAATAAAGGTCGAAAGCCTAGCGGAGCTGCAAATCCATTAAAGCCAGCACACGAATTGGGCGGTGAAGCGTTTTTGGCTGTAGGTCAGGCAGAAAAAGCGGCTGAGCTGTTCGAGCAATCACTGTTACGTATGCCCAATCGACCACTATCATTGCTAGGCGCAGCTCGATCATACAAAGAAATGGACAATGCCGGTAAAGCATCAGAGAAGTATGCTGCCCTGCTCGCGGTGTGGTCAGATGACAGTCATCCTGCAGTGCAGGAAGCAAAAAAATATCTAAATTATTAATTTCTTTGATGTAAGAATAAAAAATTAACGCTTGAATTTATTGAGAAGAGAAATGACACAAGAAAAACTGGAAAGGGTTGCGGGCAATGGCCTGCTGAGTCGCAGGCATCTACTAGGAATGGGACTCGCAGGCGCAGGATCGGTGATGACGAATTCAGCGCTAGGAGCTGACGCGGGCCTACAAATTCCAAGTTGGTCAAAAGTTCCTGGGCCCGGAGCCAGTGGGTATGGCAATCGTTCAAGTCACACCGAATACATGCAACGAATGTCCGGAAACCCGAACCCTATCTATCCTGGTGGCGGAGCATCGAGATCACCACTGGCTGAATTGCAGGGCACCATAACACCAAATAGTTTGCACTTCGAAAGACATCACGCGGGTATTCCTGATATTGATCCAAACATGCACAAATTAGTTATCAATGGTTTAGTACGCCAACCATTGGTTTTTGATTACGAAGATTTACTCAAATACCCAATGGTCAGCAAGATTCACTTTCTGGAATGTTCGGGCAATAGTGGCTCCCTACTCAGACCAAGTCCAGCAGATGGGTCGGCGCAAAGTCTTCATGGTTTAGTGTCTTGTGCTGAGTGGACTGGAATTCCCTTATCCGCCCTTCTCGATGAGGCCGGCGTTGATCCTGCAGCCCAATGGGTCAGTGCTGTTGGCGCAGATGCTGCAAGCATGGGTAGGTCTGTACCAATCGATAAAGCGATGGACGATGTTCTAGTGGCTCTATTTCAAAATGGTGAACCAGTGCGGCCTGAACAGGGTTATCCAATGCGCTTATTTTGCCCCGGCTGGGAAGGCAATATCAGTGTTAAATGGCTGACACAATTGAAGCTAACCAGCGAGTCCAGCCAGTTCCGTGATGAGACTAGCAAATACACCGACACGCTGCCAGACCGTAGCAGCTTGCAATTTACTTTTCCCATGGGGACCAAGTCTTTAATTACATCGCCATCAGGGCAAATGGCACTGAACCGCCAGGGCATTTACCAAGTCACTGGTATCGCTTGGTCTGGCCGAGGCAGCATTCGTCGAGTCGAAGTTAGTGCCGATGGGGGACGCAGCTGGGCAGACGCCGAGATTGAATCTCATCAGAGCGATAAAGCGCTAGCTAGATTTCGTATTCCATGGGAATGGTCGGGCGGAAGTGCTGTTCTTCAAAGTAGAGCAACCGATAGTGAAGGTAATGTCCAACCCACACGAGATGCAGTATTGGCTGACCGTGGTCGACTCAGTACTTATCACAATCATTGCATTCAATCCTGGGCAGTAAACAGCAATGGAGGTGTCGCTAATGTCTATGTATAAGCGCGCTCTTCTCTTTATATTTTCAGTAACACTAGCTTCTATAGGGTTCGTCTCTTTTGCTCAAGACACTGTTTTAAAATTGGGCTCTCCGATAAGTGAAGAACAACTCAGTGAATTTGATCTTATAGCGGGACCTGATGGCGCAGGCTTTCCTTCTGGTAGTGGGTCAGCCGCCCAAGGGAAACAAGTCTTCGATACTCGCTGTGCTGCATGCCATGCTTTAACCGGCGAGGGAACTTCAGGAAACACTGTCCTTGTTGGCGGAGATATGCACTCTGAAGGCTCACCATTGCGAACAGTCGGAAGCTATTGGCCCCATGCCAGTACCTTATTCGACTTCATTCGCCGTGCCATGCCCGCTGATGCGCCTAAATCCTTGACTAGTGAAGAAGTTTATCAAGTAACGGCCTATGTGCTTTATTTAAATGGCATCGTGGATCAGAACACTGTGATAAATCGCGAAACTCTAATTGCTATTGAAATGCCTAACAAGGATGGATTTATAGACAAGAGCCAGGTGCGCTAGCCATATAAGTTTACACTTGAGTAAAACGCTTCTCTATCTCCTATCCATACCACCCCAACAGATTCAATTCTTTTCAACATCACCATTAGGCTGGCTCCACGAGCCCTTTTACAGCGCGCGCCGAATGAGATAGCTTTACATATTCTCCCTAAGCCAAGATTGCGGACTAAACTGCTGGGCGCAATTTACTACAAGCCGCAGAAGGAAAAATAATAATGGCTGGACTTCTCTCCAAAGAAAGAATTATCGCTCCTCCTGGCTACAATCGTTGGTTAGTGCCTCTGGCCTCAGTGGCCATTCATTTATGCATTGGTTCGGTCTATGCCTGGAGCATCTACAATCCTTCCCTCACACGGGTATTTGGAGTTGTTACTAGTGCAGCTGATGATTGGAGTCTTAGCGAAGTCGTTTGGGTATTTACTGTCGCAATCATCTTTCTTGGCTTAGCTGCAGCTTTTGCCGGTCGTTGGCTTGAAAAAGTAGGCCCACGCATGGTGGGCGTAGTTGCCGCTTGTTGTTGGGGTGGTGGTTACCTAGTCGGCGCCGTCGGCATCATGACTCATCAACTCTGGCTGCTATATTTAGGCTATGGGGTAATCGGCGGCTGTGGCCTTGGCTTGGGCTATGTTTCTCCAGTAAGCACCCTCATTCGCTGGTTCCCTGATCGCCGAGGCATGGCAGCCGGTATGGCTATCATGGGTTTCGGCGGAGGCGCCATGATCGGAACTCCAATCAAAGAATATTTTATTCGCATGTTTTACCGAGCACCTGAATATCTCGGTACTACCGCTGAAGTAAATCTAGTAACAGAAGCAGGACGGCGCTTTGCTGAAATCGGTGGCGCAGTACAAGAAGTCGTTGTTATTGGTGCGGCCGAGATTAGAGACATGACCATAGCAGGACCTGAAGGAGTCTACGTGGTTAATAGTGGCGCCACCGGTGTAGCTGAAACATTCGTAGTAATCGGCATAATCTATTTATTAGTGATGCTCCTCGCAGCTTTTTCTTATCGAATCCCAGCGCAAAACTGGAAACCAAAGGGTTGGGTTGAGCCCGCGACAGAATCGAAAGCCACACTGATTAGCAGCAAGAATGTAGATATTGATGAAGCCCTAAAGACACCGCAGTTTTACCAGCTTTGGGTTGTACTTTGTCTTAATGTGACAGCTGGTATCGGTGTTCTCGGAGTTGCCCGCACCATGATCACCGAGATCTTTGGCTCTTCATTACCGGACACGGTTGATGCCTCTTTCGCTGCAACCTATGTGGTAATGATTAGCGCCTTCAATATGGTAGGTCGGTTTATATGGGCAAGTACCTCGGATTATATCGGGCGGCGCAACACCTATTGGATTTTCTTTGTTCTGGGCATTGCTCTCTATTTGTCAGTGCCATATTCCGCACAACAAGTCAGTGTAAACCCTTCGACAATCTGGCTAATTTATTTTTATGCCGCCACCATGATTATTTTTACAATGTATGGGGGTGGATTTGCGACAATTCCAGCTTATCTGGCAGACATCTTTGGTACGAAATACGTCGGTGGAATTCATGGAAGACTGCTTACTGCATGGAGCACTGCTGGAGTCCTTGGTCCTCTGGCCATAACTTCATTACGCCAGAACTCAATCAACAATGCGATAAGTGATCTGGTGTCAAAAATTAAACCCGGTGATTTTCTAGCTCAATTTGGCGCACCGGTGGAGCAGTTAGATCTATTGGTTTCCCAAAATTCCGTAACTATAGCCAGATTAATGGAAATCGCGCCTGTCGGCACTGCTGACCCAACTAGTAGTCTCTACAATTCAACGATGTTTTTAATGGCAGCCCTGCTCGCCATAGCGTTGGTAAGTAATGCCCTGATGAAGCCAGTTAATCCAAAACATCACTTAGCAGAGTAAGGACAGCAATCTCATCACAAAAGAGCTGCGGTTGATGATCCTTCCTTACCTCATTCGCTTCAGCAAACCATTGCGATCGATAAATTGATGCTTCAGTGCTGCAAGAATATGAATTGCAATTAATAACTTAAAAATATTCGCTGTTGTTTCATGAATAAAGTGAAATATGACAACAATAGATTCGTTATGTTCTAAGGTGATATTAATAAAGCCAAAGATTCGGACTTCTTGCTCGAAAAATATGCCCTGCCCAATTCCACTTAACACCATCAACAATACCAAGGCGTACATTGTTAGGTGCGTTCTAACGCTCCAAATTCTCTCGTATGGCTTGAGCGCAGCTGAAGGAATAACAGTATTAGCCAACCGTAATCGAAAGCGGTAAATCATTAAACACAAAATAATAATTGCGCCGCCTGAATGAATTGGCAAAATCATTGCTTTATCTGCGCCTTCAGATGATTCAACAAGCGCGCCACTTACGAAAAGCCAGAACAACACGAGAAATGCTAACAGCCAATGCAATATTTTTTGTGATTTCTTGTAAGTCTGGTTCATAAGCAATACAGAAGAAACTCCCTCTGCCCTCAGGTATTGTTCTGTTTTAGTTAACTATAAAATTAGTCTCTGCTTTTTAGCAGGACTCTAAGCTCGCCATTGGCCGGAAACCTGCCTAAGCTATGCTTTGAAAACACCCGCTCTCCATCTCGCACTACGTCAAATATACCGCCACTGCCTGCGATTAATGTTGGCACTTCACCGCATGCTAAATCTATTTCGGCCGACGCACGGTCTGCCTCAGGTCTATAATTTCAAGCCGCACAATAGGTAATTTCGATCGACATTGTATTTCCTCTAGTAGTCTATTATTCCCGCACTATTTAGTTCTCGGTCTGACAGCCAAATCACTAAAGCCATATTTCAATTACTTAAGGATTCAGTTCGAAATTCATGTAAGATTGGAGCATATTTATCACTGAATTCAGACAAGAACCTGTGGGATTACACTATGAAACGTCGCACTAATGACATCAGAGCTTGTTTGTTAGGTTGCTTGCTCGTGACAGGAATATCTCCACTTGCTCAAGAAACTTCGCAGCCTTGGTATGCCGACGGGCAAGCAGCAATTCAACGAAACAAGGCTCTTAGGAATGCTATCCCCGCAGATGCAGTAGCCAAGAATGTAATCTTGTTTGTTGGTGACGGCATGGGGATTTCAACAGTTACTGCGGCACGAATTTTTGAAGGTCAGTTACGCGGCGAATCTGGTGAAGAAAACGAACTCTCCTTTGAATCTTTCCCTAATGTGGCTCTCTCCAAAACTTATAATACCAATGCTCAGGTTGCAGATTCAGCAGGCACAATGACCGCAATGGCAACAGGCGTTAAAACTGATCGCGGCATGATCAGCGTAAATCAAGATGTCATTCGCGGAGACTGTGATTCACAAACGGGTAATCAAGTCTTAACTTTTCTCGAGCGCGCTGAAATGCGCGGACTGTCCACAGGCGTTGTTTCTACAGCCAGGATCACTCACGCCACTCCAGCCGCCAATTACGCCCATATAATGGATCGTAATTTCGAAGACGACCGTGATGCAGAAAACCTCTCCAATCCTGGCAATTGCGCTGATATCGCACGACAGTTAATTGAATTTCAAACCAAGATCCCAGGGTCCGATGGCCTTGAGGTAGCTTTGGGCGGAGGGCGCCAGAGTTTTATACTGCGGGAAGAAGGAGCAGACCCCGAGACAGGAAATATGGGTCAACGATTAGATGGGCGCGACCTTACTCAAGAATGGCTAAGTGAGCACGACAATAGCCAATATGTTTGGAACAAAGAACAGTTTGACGCAATTGATGTCGACTCCACTGATCATTTGTTGGGTTTATTCCAACCATCACACATGAATTACAATTTCGACTTGAAGTCAGATCAAGCGGGCGAACCTTCTCTTAGCGAAATGACCACGAAGGCAATCGAGCTTCTCAGCAAGAACGAGAAGGGATTTTATCTAAATGTCGAAGCGGGCCGGATTGACCATGCTCATCATGCTACCAATCCACAACGAGCTTTAGTGGACACGGTTGAATTCGCGGCTGCAGTTAAAGCTGCAGTTGAAATGGTAGATTTAAGCGAAACTTTGATAATTGTTACAGCTGATCATAGCCATGTCTTCACGATCGCGGGCTACCCTGCTCGCGGCAATCCAATTCTCGGAAAAGTAGTTGGACTAGATGCTAGCGGCGCCACTAATACTGAACCCGCATTAGCAGCCGACGGCCTACCGTACACTACTCTCGGATATGCAAACGGCCATGGGCAATATTCTCTGCCTGATGCTCAAACTGCTGATGCAATCTACCGCGAAGAAATAAATGCAGGTAGAGTAGACCTTTCTGATATAGATACTACTGATCAGGGTTTTCACAGTGAGACCTTAGTCCCCCTCTCAGACGAAACCCATGCCGGGGAAGATGTTGCAATCTATGCCATAGGTCCTGGATCAGATTTAGTTCGTGGTGTAATGGAACAGCACTTGATTTATCACGTCATGATGGAAGCGAGTCAGCTAACCGAGCGGTAGCGATATACTCTCTAAGTTTTACTTAATGCCAATAAAAGCTGCACTAAAATTCACCTAAGCTGTCATCAATTAATTTGATAGCACGATCAATATCCGTATCACTAATATTCAGCGGTGGTAATAAACGGAGCATGTTGTTGCCGGCAGTTCCTACCAGTATTTTTCTTTCTCTTAATTTAGCCAGTAAGTCTGCACTAGAAACCTTACACTTGAGCCCAAGCATCAGTCCGAGCCCATGAACTGACTCAAGCTTGTCGCTGTGTTCTGCAATTAGATTGATAAGCCCAGTTTTAATAATGTCTGATTTTCGGCTTACTTCATCTAACAGGCCAGGCTCCAGAACTAAATCCATCACACCGTTGGCAACAGCCATCGCCAAAGGATTACCACCAAAAGTGCTACCATGGGCACCCACCACCATCGCTTGCGCTACTGCTTCAGTAGTCAGACACGCACCAACTGGAAAACCACTGCCCAGACCTTTCGCTAGTGCCATGATGTCTGGTGTCACCCCAAGGTGCTGATGAGCGAAGAGCTTCCCAGAACGACCAAGGCCACATTGAACCTCATCAAACATCAACAGAAGATCGTTTTCATCACAAAGATCACGTACTGCCTGCAGAAATTCTGTAGTAATAGGTCGAATGCCTCCTTCTCCCTGCACCGGCTCTAGTACAATTCCAGCAGTGTTAGCCGTAACCGCTGCCCGCAATGCATCAATGTTCTCCCATTCAACATTATCAAATCCATAGTCTAGGGGTATAAAGCTTTTGGTATGTAATTCATTTCCCGCCACCGCAAGCGCAGCAAGTGTGCGCCCATGAAAGCTTTCGCCGAATCCAATAATTCGATATCGGTCTTCATTGCCGCAGCTATTCTGATAACCACGAATAGCCTTAATACCGGCCTCGACAGCTTCTGTTCCAGAATTCGAGAAGAACACTTTATCGGCAAAACAATTTTCCACTAAACGCTTCGCCAATACTTCTGCTGCTGGAATACGAAAAAGATTAGACGTGTGCCAGAGAGTTTGAGCTTGCTGCTGAAGAATCTTTACCAGATAAGGATGGGCATGGCCGAAACTAGTTACTGCTATTCCTGAAAGAAAATCGAGATAAGCATCACCGTTCTCCGCAATAAGTTCGCTTCCCACACCTCGGACAAACACTATATCTGCTGGCGGCGCATAGTTAGGCCAGAGAGCGTCTCTTGCAAGCTCTACCTTTTCAAAATTAGTCATGTTTTTTGTTGAATCACCCATCAGCATAAAGAGACAAAGGGGGCTGGAGTCTTTTTTTAGCTAACTTCCGATAACCGGCTATTATACTACAATCCTTTATTCGCAACTTGTGTACCTCTCCTATTTAATCACTCACTGTGACCTATTTAGGCTCTCACTGCGCTCTTACTATATTTCGTTAACATTGTGGTAAGTAAAATAACCTATAAACATTTCTTCCCATGTTTGCAGCCCGCCTAACGCGGCAACACTAGGGTCTGCTGCCCCAGGATTGAGCTCAGAGTTATCCAGCGAACCGTCTATAACTACCCGCGATCCCGCCGGCAGCATCTTTGGCTCGGTAAGACGATAAGTTGGCTGCCAGGCAAAATTATAATTAGGCACATTTATCAAATCTTCAGAGCTATTGTCAGGGTAAATAACCTTAAACTTCATATTCTTACCCCGTGTGTGCATATGGGGACGGAAGGCATGAACCATAACATCATCATCAAATACATAGCTGGCATACATCCGATGATCTCTGGCACCAGCAGGGATATTTAAATTTGCTCCGCCATGAGATAGTGAGTAGGTTCGGAATTCATGTTCTGGCTCTTCGTTAGAAAAATACAAACCGATCGCAGTTTCATCAGTAACTTCTCGACCCATGGTCGTATAGTGCTCGGATATTTCAATTTTGTGGCCTACAGGAATGAACACGCCGGTACCTTCGGGAAACTGAGTGGCATCGTCTTTGCCCGGAGCAAAACCTTCGAGAAATCGAGCCTCCCCTCTTTCCGAAGCAGCTTTAGTTCGATCGAAACCTGGCTCGACGATTCTTGCGATCATGTGATGCACTACCTGCCGCTCACTGGGCATAAACTGAACTGCCCGCACCCATTTATCTTCTTTGAAGGGCAAATCAATCACCGGAAATCGATAATCAACAACTCCGGTCGCTGGAACTGTGAAACGCTCGGAATAAACAATGTGATCCGGCTCACCTAATTGCCATCCTTCTCTGAACTGGAGCTGGCTTAGAGGATCAGATTCGCTATTACCTCTTGGGGCCCCAGCATCAATCCAATGAACCAGAGTTTGTAATTCATTAATTTCCATATAGCGGGCATTTGAAAAGTGATTCACCTGAGGATCGACTTGAGCGGGAGGCATGCGCTTGGTCATTAAAGTTTCTTTTATCATTGGCGACCAGCCCTGAACCATTTGGTGGCTGTTCATCGCGAAGGGGGCAATTCCTCCTTCACGATGACAGTTAGCGCACTTTTCCGCCAAGATTGGAGCAACATCATTCGTGTAATCAGGAACATTGGAGCTATGCATTTCCCGGGAGGAGAATTCAATATCGCAACCATCTGCTGCTATTACGGTAGTTCGTAAAGTTCGAGAATCACCGGCAATTGCCTTTTCTATGCTATCAGATAGATGGGTTGTAGAAGGCTCATCACCTCGACCCTGTGTATCAATAGGACCGCGATACAAAATTTCTGATCGGCTAGGATTAAGAACTACTACTTCGCCAGCCTTGCTAATGCCGAGAGACTCAGCGACAAGCTGTGTGTCGTCCATCATAATCGGCCAGGCATAGTCAAAGGCCTGTGCTTCTGACTTTACTGCATTACGTTCATCTGAGGCGTTCAACATGACGAAACTAACGCCTCGACCTTTATAGGTAGTTTCTAATAGTTTATATTTGTGATTTTGGTTGTAGTTCAACTCACAGCCATTCACTTGTGCCACAATTACCAAAGCATTTTGATAGCCATATTTTGACAACTGATGGAAATCACCCGCCGCATCGATTAATCCAAAATTACCAACTCGATCAGCAGCACTCGCTACTGGAATTAACGCTGCACATAGCACAGATTGAAGCACTATCGTTTGCCAATTTCTGATTCTCATTTTGATGATCCTCTAATAACCAATCCTAATTGAATGTCCGGCTTAAAGGGGTAGTCGACAAGTTCATCAAATGCATGAAGGCACCCACAGAATAGCAGAATAGAGGACCTTACCTTGCATTTCAACCGTTGCCGGAAGCAGAGCCCCAGAGAGGATCATCACTAAGCATTGATCCTCGATTCAAGGCCGAAATAGCGCCATAGAGAGAGTGACAGAAGCCAAATAATAGCTACAATGGCCGCCTAGTAGATTTATCCAGGCGGGAATCAAGGTGAAGAACACATTCAAGAATGTATTAGGTACCATAGGCAACACTCCAGTTGTTCAGATCAAAAAATTGGCACCGGAACACGTAAATCTTTACGTTAAAAATGATAATGAATTAGACATCGCAAATTTCACACCAAATTATAGTTTTAACATCCGTTAGGCTATGTTATTTGAATTATTGCGATATTTTCACTTCTTTGCGATTTTCGGTATTGCGGGGACGATTATTATTGAGAATATAGCAATACAGCCAGCTATAACATCCGAGGATGTGGGGAACTTAATTAAAATCGATACGGTTTATCAAGTCTGCTTGATATTAGTTCTTTTAATTGGGCTTACTCTTTGGGTTGGGGTGGGAAAAGGTAGTAGCTTTTATTCAGAGAATCCTCTGTTTTTGGTCAAGATCGGACTATTTACGCTTCTAGTCTTGATATCAATCTACCCCACATTGTTTTATCGGCAAAACAAGGATAACAACGGGGAAAAAATACCTGTGCCCTCTATTGTGCCACTAATTCTGAAAGCTGAACTGGCACTATTGCTAATTATTCCTCTGTTTGCTTTCTTAATGGCAAGAGGAATCGGCTTGCCGAGCTAATCCGCTAATTTGCATAACCTAACACTCAATATTTGGAATAGTTAAATTTTGAATACTCAGAATTGCATCATTACTCAAAAACTTTCTCGGCCAATCGCTCAATCAATTGCCATCTCTTTAATCCTATTCGTTGCTTATCCGATAGCTATAGCCTTGGACAAAGCTGCTCTTCAGCGAGCTATTTCCGGCCCAGACCGAGATGTAGCCGATTTCGTCAGAGATCAAGTTAGAAAACCCATAGAGGTTCTCGGTTTCGTCGGAGTCGAAGCTGGCATGGAGGTCCTAGATCTCTATGCTGCTGGGGGGGCTACTACACTTTCATCTTATCAAAGGCCGTTCGTGAAACGGGAGTAGTCTATGCACAAAACACACCCCGAGGTCTTAATTTTGTTGAGGGCCGCCAAGATATAACTCAAGGCCAAGCGCTGAATAATAAGATTACTCAAGGAGAGCTAGAAAACGTTATTCAAATAATTCGCCCCCTGGATGAAATCGGTATCGCGCCTGAATCATTGGACGCAGTTATGCTGGCGCAAACTCTTCATGATTACTACAACCCTAACAGCACTAGAGCATTAAACATGTTGATTCAATTGAAAGACTTGCTGAAACATGGAGGCGTAATTGCAATTACAGATCATATCGGCATATCGGAGCGAGACAATTCTGCAATGCATCGAATGGAAATTCAACAAGCTATTGATATTGCTGAGATGGCAGGTTACGAGGTTGAGAGCAGCGAACTGCTTCGCGTGAGCGACGATGATCACAGTCGAAGTATTTTCGATCCACGACTTAATCGCACAACTGACCGTTTTTTATTAAAACTAGTCAAACCATAGTCTGGTAACTATCCGCCACTACACTGACAAAGATTTATTGAATAGAATTTGCTAACCTGCTTCGTGATCCCTATTGATTCCGCAACTATCAGCATCTATAGGGCTTAGCACAAAAACTACCGGAGTTGGTCTCCATGAAAAAAAAGAACACTGACATTAACGATCTTTACGCTCAAGACCCGATCGCAGCCGATCGCACAATCTGGGGTAGAGAAACTAATAGATTTAGCCGACGAGGATTTTTAAAGAAATCCGGACTGATCACTATGAGTGCGGCTCTAGGTATGACAATCCCATTCGCGCGGTTTATGCCTGCCGGCTTAATTCCTGCTGCATTTGCAGCTGATAATGCTCCTTCGACAATCCCGGGTAAAGATGGCCTGATCATTCTGAATGATAGACCCATGAATGCAGAAACCCCCGCCCACTTACTGAATGATGATGTTACGCCAAATAGCCGTATGTTCATTCGCAATAATGGGTTGCCGCCGGAAAACATTAATAGCGAGACCTGGCAATTGGAAATTACTGGTGAATCTTGCGAAAGACCCAGAAGCTTTTCCATAGCAGAATTAAGAGAACGCTTCGAAGAGATAACTCTGCAATTACAACTCGAATGTGGCGGCAACGGCAGAAGTGAATTTATCCCTGCCGCCAGTGGCAATCAGTGGACTACTGGAGCCATTGGATGTCCCAGTTTTACTGGAGTCAGACTGCGAGACGTACTGAATTACTGTGGCGTAAAAACCAATGCCGCCTACGTCGGCTACTATGGCGCTGACACCCATACAAGCGGAGACGCGAGCCGCGATCCGATTTCCCGTGGCGTGCCCCTAAACAAAGCTATGGAAAGAGAATCGCTTATTGCTTGGCAAATGAATGGCGAAGACATCCCACTACAAAATGGCTACCCCCTGCGCATGGTGTGTGCTGGATGGCCTGGTTCAGTATCTGGCAAGTGGCTGAACAAAATAGTTATTCGTGACCAAATACACGATGGTGAAAAAATGGCAGCACCATCCTACTCTGTGCCAACTACCTCGGTAGCACCAGGAAGCAGGGTTCCTAATGAAGGCATGCGAATAATCGAATCCATGCCGGTTAAATCTCTGCTGACATTTCCTCAATCAGGGATAAGCCATAGTTTTCGTGAACGATTAGTCCTTAAAGGGCATGCTTGGGCTGGAGATAATCAAGTCAGCGGTGTATTTATTTCTATAGATTTTGGTGCGTCTTGGTTACCCAGCGCTCTGCAACCGGTCGCAAACCGATTAGCTTGGCAGAATTGGCAAAGTTGGGTGCAATTTCCAGAGCCTGGCTATTACGAAGTTTGGGTACGAGCTATGGACGATCGTGGCCAGTCGCAGCCAATGGTAGTACCTGGTTGGAATCCTCGAGGCTACCTTAATAACGCCTGCCATCGAGTTGCGGTGCAAGCAGTTTGATTCAGTTAACTATCCAGAAACTTTCGACTAAAACCCTGCTTAGCTTCATTGTTGCGCTGGCTATTTCATTAGTCCTATTTTTGACTAGCAGCGCATCTCTGCAGGCACAAGATTCAAATAGAGTCTCAGGCTTAGAGAAGGCTGAGGGTTGGCAGGTTGTAGAAGCCAATTGCACTGAATGTCATTCCGCTCAATTGATAACACAAAACTCAGGAAGTCGTGTTGTATGGGAAAGTCGAATTCGATGGATGCAAGACACTCAAGGCTTGGGTGAACTCGCAGCTGAAGTTGAGGAATCTATTCTTGATTACCTTGCAGTAAATTACCCGCAAAAAGAGTCTGGGCGCAGACCAGCATTGCTAGTAGAGCTTATGCCTGTGAATCCTTATGCTCCCAAAATTGACTAATCTAGTATGAGAAAAAATAGCAGAAATTTCCTTGAATGCAAAACCTATTAAGAGATCTCTAAGCAGATCCATTCCAGCACCTGTTGAGAAAGTATTTGATCATTGGTTGATTCCGACCTTTGTCGGGAAGTGGATGTTTAATGCTGAAATTCAAAAGGAATCGATCGTCGAGCTCAAGAATGAGGCGAGGCCACGGGGCGAATTTAGCTATACAACAAAGCGACTGGGCGAAAAAATCACCTATGAAGGGGAGTTTAAGATAATAGATAGACCACGAATACTCGAATTTACTTGGAATGAAGGGCGAGCGGGCGTTGCGCTCAATACTATTCGTGTGCTCTTCGAAGGTGCAGCACAGAACACAAAATTGAAGATCTCTCTGGTGTTAGATCATAGCGAAGAAATCAATGCTGATAATATTAAATCACTCTGGTCCCAACGTACCAAAGCTCTATCAACACTCCTATCAAAGTAATCTAACGTCCTATATTCGATGCTTCAGCCTCGCGAATAGTGCGCTCAGCCGCATAGGGCAGTATGTAACCATCTGCCAAATTTTGCTCAACAACCTCTCTCACCGCTTGAACATAAACATTATGCGAAGGATACAAGGAACTGATAGTGGCGTCATCGAATGGTTCATGGGAGCCATATAATCCACAGAACCGATTTGGACCAACGTTCATTCCGGTATTTTTAGCTGTAGCAATAACGTGAGTCGCCAGCCGAATTCCGCCTAGAATATTGCCTTGATCATCTCTAGAAAATTTCAGCCGGGGCATCATTCTTGCCACTTGCAAGGGCTGAGCTGAGGGCGGTATTGTGTCGTTTCGCACCCAATTTACTAGATGCTCATAAGCCGCATCCATAGTATCGCTAAATGGAATTCGACTATGCGGAGGAATGTCGCAACCGGGATCCCGAACTACTGCTTCTGCCAACGGTAGTCCCTCTCTCAGCTGGCGCACTCTGGCGTACTCCACTTCAAATTTATAATCCGCATGAGACGTGCCTGCAACTTCCCATTGAATGAAAGTATCTGTATTTGGCTGTGGAGAGGCAGCGCGTCTTCTCATATCTGTCTCAGCCATGATCTTGAATATTTTGACACCCTGATCATCCCTGATGCGACCGCCACCACCGTGAACCATAACACCATCAAACATTGGCTCCAGCGGGTGAACGTTATTTAAGTACACAGCTAGTCTACTGGCAGATTGGGAATGACCTGTAGCGATAATCTGCTCAGCCTTGAGGCCGCCAAGAATATCAATGTCGCCAGTAGATGAAGATTCGCCAACACGGTTAATTGATTTAGCTACCGCGGAAAAAATGTCATAGGAAAGAGCATCTTGCGACACCATACCGTCATGAGTGGTATCGAGACTGTCATATCGTTCCGGGCTCCATTCCTTCATCGTATCGATGCCCATTTGTTGGGCTGAAACAACTACGAAGGCATAGCCATTTCTTACAAAATGATCCCCCGATAACCACCAATCGATGTCCTTATCAGGGCCGCCAGTTACATTGATCCATTCCACAATGACGATGCCATTAAAATTTGCTGCTGTTTCCGGACGCCTTACTATCAAGCGGGACCGATAGCGATGCCCGTCATCAAGAATTTCGGCATTTTCTAATTCTGGACTGCTATATCGGTTGGCTGTGCCTTCAATGAAATATTCTTCTTCTAGATAGCCCCTGCCAAGCAGATCAATTGCTGAGGCGCTGTAAATAGAATTTGTAGAGGGATGGTCTTCTACAGGAATGGGCCCTATGATTCTTGATTCTGGAACATCAGCAGAACTATTAAAGATTAAAAACGAAAAAGCTGCGCTTACAGTAATATTAACAATAGATTGTAAATTCTTCATCACGTTCTCCTCAGAATTTTCTCTGAATACCTATTAATCGACTACTGGCTACTGCCAACTGCGAACAAGCTCGTCGTAATCAATAGTTAAACCTTGTGGCTTCTCATTAGCCAATTTTTGTTTTGGCGCCCCGGGCTGACTCAACCAATATTCTCGACTCTGTGGTTCATTAAGCCGTGGGCCACACTCACCAAGCACGCCAGCTCGTTCTAAGCGTTGCATGAGTCGTTCTTGAGCGACTGCCAATGCTGTCATTGCTTCTTGGGGAGTTTTAGCACCCGAAGATGCATCGCCAATATTTTGCCACCAAAGCTGAGCTAACCGCGGGTAATCAGGTACGTTAGTACCAGTAGGCGTCCATTGCACTCGTGCTGGTGAGCGATAAAACTCTACCAATCCTCCTAATTCCGCTGACCGCTCAGTGAAACTTTCATGGCGCACATCGGAATCACGAATAATAGTTAGACCAACATGACTTTTCTTTAAGGAAACAGTTTTCGAAGTAACAAATTGTGCATATAACCAGGCCGCTTTAGCTCGATCTGTTGGCGTTGAATTCATCAGTGTCCAAGAGCCAGTATCTTGATAACCAAGCTTCTGTCCCTCTTCCCAATAAGGTCCATGCGGTGAAGGAGCCATACGCCATTTCGGCGTACCATCATCATTCATTACCGGCAAGCCTGGTACCACCATATCTGCAGTGAATGTGGTATACCAAAAAATCTGTTGAGCTATGTTGCCCTGAGCTGGAACTGGGCCAGCTTCGCTAAATACCATCCCTGCTGCTTCCGGAGGCGCATATTTTTGGAGCCATTCTACGTATTTACTCACCGAGTAAACCGCGGCAGGACCATCAGTAGCTCCGCCTCTTTCAACTGTCGAACCAACCGGACGGCAACCATCTACACGCAAACCCCATTCATCTACTGGTAAGCCATTAGGAATGCCTACGTCTCCCGCACCAGCCATTGATAACCAGGCATCAGTGAAGCGCCAACCCAAAGAAGGATCTTTCTTACCATAATCCATGTGGCCATAAACTTTCTCACCGTCGATTTCACCAATATCATTGGTGAAAAAATTAGCTATGTCTTCATAGGCAGACCAATTAACCGGCACTCCTAATTCATAACCATATTTATTGCGAAACTGTTGCTTGATCTCAGAATCAGTAAACCAGTCGTAGCGAAACCAATAGAGATTAGCAAATTGTTGATCTGGTAATTGATAAATTTTTCCATCTGGACCGGTTGTAAATGACAAGCCGATAAAGTCATCTAAATCGAGAGTAGGGGAAGTAACATCACTACCTTCGCCAGCCATCCAGTCGGTAAGGTTGCGAACCTGTTGATAACGGAAATGCGTACCTATTAAATCAGAATCGTTAACATAGGCATCATAAATATTTTCGCCTGACTGCATTTGAGTTTGCAGTTTCTCAACCACATCGCCTTCACCAATCAAATCATGAGTAATTTGAATTCCGGTTATTTCCGAAAAAGCCTGAGCTAGAGTCTGAGCTTCATATTCGTGAGTGGTAATGGTTTCTGAGACCACTTTAATTTCCATTCCTGCAAATGGCCTAGCTGCTTCGATAAACCAAGTTAGTTCTTCTATTTGTTGTTCCTGAGAAAGCGTAGAAGGTTGAAACTCCGACAGCCAGCGTTCTGCGTCTTCAACATCAGCCAATACGCCAGTCGATAGAACAGCAGAGGAAATTGCAATACTGCAAACAAATGTGCTGCAACAGAATTTATTAAAATTTTTCTCTCTCATTTGATTCCCCTAAAATATTCCTAATTACTACTTAAACAAATAAAAATACGAGCAATGCAAAAATCACGCAAACGACTAAACCCCACCATAAACTGCCGCCCACTAGAGCCAGCCACGCTAGGTAGATAAAAGCACTGCCCAATAGTGATATAAAAAGACGATCACCTCGGGTAGTTTCAAAACGTAAGAGTCCCGTTCGAGGCCCTCCACCCGGACTAAAATACTCCCAAATTGACAAGCCTAGTATCAACCCGGCAATGACTAGGAAGAATATTGTGGTGGGCTGTGTCCAAGCCATCCAGCTTAAGTCCATTAATTCCATAGATTCGAATCCAGAGTTCTCTTCCTAAAGGCCTTTATAGCCGCACAATTGACTGACTTACAGCGATTGGGCGAACGCTTGAGCTTAGCAAAGTTTTACTCTGACCCCCAATTTTTTAAGGGGTTACATAATGCAGTGCTTTAACACTCGGTTGAAGAAGGCTCCACATTGGGTGCGGGACCGATTCCCTAATCCAGCGAGGGCTCGAAACTCAAGAAGGAAGCTGACCCACCAACATATGTGGTTTTACTAGAGCTCGCTCTAAGACATCGAATAGCATTTCGGTAATTATCGCCAAACAGGCAGCAGGAATAGCCCCTTGAAGAATTAAATCTGTATTGTTCAAAGCTAAGCCTGTCACGATTGGCTCACCCAAGCCCCCTGCTCCAATAAACGCCGCCAAAGTAGCAGTCCCTATACTAATAATCGCCGCAGTTTTTACTCCGGACAATACGTTGGGCAATGCCAGTGGCACTAATACAAACCTCAATTGCTGGAACCTGGTCATACCAATCGCTTCAGCGGCCCTTTTTAAGACCGGATCAATAGTTAGTAACGCTGTAATGGTGCTGCGCAGGATCGGTAGTAATGAATAAAGGAACAAAGCAATAATTGCCGGTGTTTTGCCGATTCCAAAAATGGGAATAAATAAAGCGAGCAAAGCCAACGAAGGGATGGTTTGCATCAAACCTGCTACGTACAACATCCCTCTCGATAACTTCTTAGAGCGGTAGATGATTACGCCCAGCGGCAGCCCCACCAAACACCCCAGAGAAAGGGCAATAATTGTTAACTGCAAATGGACTAGAGTATTTTGATATATATTACTCCATATACTTGAACCGGTGACGGCTGAAGTCGTTTGAATAAACAGTTTTTCTTCAGTTAAAAACTCAGAGGCAACTTCGGCAAATGATTTGCCATCCAACATCACGCGTCCATTGAGATCGCGCATCCGCTCCTCGTCAATACGCCCCTCAAGCTGTCGTAAGATATTCTTTACTTGAGGGTCAAGATTTTGATGAATCAGTGGCACTGCATAGTATTGCGGGAAAAAATTGAGATCGTCTCGCAAAATGATCAAATCAAATAATTCAAGATCTCCATCAGTACTATAGGCATCGGTAGCATCAATGGTACCCGCATCAATGGCCTGATATGCCAGACCATGGTCCATACCAATTGCCTGTTGAGTGAATCCGTAGTTTTCTATCAAACCGAGCCAGCCATCAGCACGATTAAGAAATTCGACGCTAAATCCAAGATCAATATTCTCTTGGGCTGCCAATTCTGAAACAGTTTCGACTCCCAGATCAGCAGCATGATCCCGTTTCATGGCCAGCGCATAGGTATTATTAAATCCGAAGGATTGAAGTGCCTCTATACCTTCAGATTGGAGATGTTGATTTAGCTCGGCCGGGGTTGAATCGCCTTCTCCTGGAAAAATAACTTCTGCTAATGTTCCCGAGTATTCAACATAGGCATCCACTTCTCCGGTTCGCAATGCCTCATAGATCACCATGGTGCCACTCATGCCGAAGTTTCTATCAACGGTGAAACCACTATCTTCGAGAAGCTGAGAAATAATTTCACCGAGAATATAATTCTCATTAAAGTTTTTACTACCTATGGTATACGCGCGTGAAGAATCTGTTGCTTGAGAGGATGCGGCTCCACTAAAAAGGACTAAGAGCGTGGAGAGTGCAAGCAAGAGCGCATTAGTTAAGTAAATCCGCAGCATTAGTTACCCCCTACCCGAAACAATGTCTCCACATAATCACTCGCTGGGTTATTTTGGATGTCTTCGACAGATCCTTGCTGCTCTATTCTACCCTCGTATAAAACGATTACTTGCTGAGCTAGCTTCATCGCTTCGCCCATATCATGAGTAACTAGTACCGTAGTCCTAGATTCAATTGCTTGTAGTCTCAAAAATTCACTATGGATGATCTCTCTGGTAACCGGGTCTAGAGCCGAAAAAGGCTCATCCAACAATAATAATGGGGGGTTTAACATCATGGCACGACACAGGCTCACCCGTTGCTGTTGGCCGCCGGACAAGCTATAGGGATAGCGAGGGCTGAGCTCAGGGTCCAGCTCGAATAAATCTAACAAATATTCAAAACGGGATTGGATCGCATCATCGGCCCAATCCAAAAGTCTCGCCATAAGAGTTACATTGTGGAGCACTGAAAGATGGGGAAATAAACCGGCACCTTGTACACTGTAACCAATTTTTAGTCGCTGTTCTCTAATCGATACTTTGTTAATGGGTTTACTAAAAATAGATACTTGACCCTTTTCAGGTATTACCAGGCCATTGGCCATTTGCAAGAGCGTGGATTTTCCACTTCCGCTCTCACCAACAATAGCAGTAGTAATATCGGCAGGAATATCTAGGGACAACTCTTTGATGATAATCTTCTTACCATAGGATTTAGTGACCACCTCATATTTTATGCAGGAATTTGCCATCAGTTGAGCTTGCTGCGATAGACCTCTCGCGCTTGTTCAAACTGGCCGAATACATGTGCTCTTTCATCCTCAGATCGCCACCCCGGCCACGCGTCTGCCAAAGCCTCGAGCTTGTCTATCCACTCAATAGCATAACGCACAGAATCTGGGTTTCTAATAGGCTCTTCGCCAACTTGAAACCAAACCGGGTTGGTAAAAGCTTGAACATAAGCCACATCCATGGGAAATCGGTCTGCGGGATTGCCCTCTGTTCGCAGATGACACCAACCACTGCGACGAATATGTATTTCAGTTGAAATTTCAAGTTCATTTTTGTTTCGACGCAGCGAGAATCGCTCCTCTTCTTCACCGTTACAAATGAGGATCAATTCATCTAGGTCAGTTACTGAGCGCAGCTGGCCCGTAATAGTGACGTTTGCACCCCCAACAGGAAGGTTAACGGTATCCCCTGGCAAAGCCGTTGCAGCTTGCATATTTACCCCAACTTGCATTTCCAGTAGGGGGCCAGAACTTACAAATGCACGGCCTCTTTTTAGACCGTCGAACCAGGCTTCCATTGTTAAACCCTGATTCCCAGTGTAAACATAGGTGCGATAAGAGCCTACTAGCTTGCTTCGGTGGAGCGAGCTTATTGAATCCTCGCCGCCAGTAGCAGTTATCGGTAGACCATTATTCCAAACTGCATACAGGGGATAGAAACCTGATGTGGCAGAGTCCGACCATTCCAGGGCATCAGCAGTCCCCAATGCCGCATCAACCATAAACCCTTTGCCACCGCCCAGATTGCCCTGCAGCGGATCAATCTCACCTAAATAAGGATGCACATAACCGGTAACGGCACCCTGGGCTTTCGCTTTTAGAAACATATCAGTGTTGCTTGGGTAAAGACTTTCTATTGCAGTTCCTTCATAACCAGTAACAAAAGGTGAAATCAAATGTTCTTTCAGGCCGAACATAAAGACATGTCCGTAAAATGGAGGACGATATTCTTGCCCCACTACCACAATCTGATCTTCAAGCGAGCTTGAGTGAGCCCCTCCACCAGGTTCAAAATAATGATAGTCAAGAATCCTATTATCTTTATTTGCCACCTGTTCGAGGACTAGGTCCTGATCCTCGGATTTCGACATCATGATGAGATTTTCGAGAGTATTGTGAAGATTGCCACCATAATTTGAATGCACATGTGTAGAAGCGCTATACCAGCCTTTTGCGCCCATATCCGTCATGCGCTGCAACTCGACACGCAATTCGTTTACCTCACCTACTTCAATATCAACTGTTACTTCTTGAGGGTAGAATTCGAAGCCTTTAACGACATTTAGCGTAGTTGCACCCACCGGTAAAACGACCTGGTAATCACCTTCGTTATGGAAAATTAAATCTCCGCGGGTGCCGGCTCGGGCATAAGCACTGTATGGCGTATAGAATTTTCCATCCGCTGCGGTTAAGTGGGTACGATTGTGGATTGGCTCGTCATCTCCAGCCGCAGTAACACGAACCTTTAAAGTCCCTGTTGGCCGGGAATAATGCTGCTCCTTTATATCCACTGAAATCAGCTTGCCACCGTAGGTTTCCAATAACATCAATTTGGAAAGCCCTACCTCATTAGAAATAAAGGCAATCCATTCCCCATCAGGGGACCAGCGTGGATGAAATGCATCATGTTGAAAGAATGTCATCTTATAAGGCTCGCCACCGACAGTGGGTTGCACATAGAGATTATTGTATTGGTCAGCAGAGCCACTAGTGGAACTGTAAATGAACCGCTTGCCATCGATTGAAACATCAGGCCGGCTTCTATATAGGGACTGTTCAGCGAGTACCGTTTCCGCCTGCAAAATACCATCTTCTATAGCAGGGACTCGCAATACATTCCCGGACCCTAAAGGGACATTACGATTAGATACTAGCAATAGCTCTTCACCTTCCGGCAACCAAACCGGCGCGATGTGCATATCCCAAGCACCAAAATAAAGGCGGTTATTCCCGTAGTTATTGTCTTTTGTGACCGGAATTGGAGCGCCAGACCAGCGGCCATTTTCTATATTGCGAACATAAACATTGAAGTAACCATTCGGGTTAGTAGAGACATAAGCTACTTTACTGCCATCTGGAGAAAATACTGGGTCCGTATACACAGCTTGATCATCTGTTAGCTTATTAATCTCTCCGGTTTCATTGTTGTAGATTTCTAATTGGATGCGCTGATGATCGTAATCAGCAGTATAAATAATCCATTTGCCGTCTGGTGACCAATCAGGTGAGGAGTGATAAGCCTCGTTATAAGTTAATTCATAAGCGATTCCATCTTCAGGTCGCAATTTCCAAATTGACCCCTGCATGGCAACAGCAATCCACTCGCCGTCTGGGGACCAATCAGGCGCCCATGGAGTGGAGCTCGGCGAGGGAGGAAAGTAAAAATTGTGCATGTAGTTTCCACCACTACGCGCCGAGGGGTAGAAACGGCCTTGTGCTGAAACTTCAGCGATAAATAAAAAGAGAAGAAAAAATACAATAATCGAGATTAATGTGGATGACTTCTGCCGTGGCGTCTTAGGGATAACAAACATAACAACTCAAGCTCTCAGGTACTTAAAATTAATGGATTCTGTAGACCCAAGACTAACGCAAAGCTGTAGCAGCTGCATTAAAAGCCTCGCGATAGGACAAGAACATTAAAGGTATATTGAAGGTATATTAAAAGCTCATTGATCGGACGGTTAGACGCGACCGAGTGCAAAACCTTTGGCTATGTGATTACGGACAAAGTAAATCACCAATGCTCCCGGGATTATCGTCAACACTCCAGCTGCTGCTAACACGCCCCAGTCAAGCCCTGATGCAGAAACCGTTCTGGTCATAACTGCGGTAATCGGTTTGGCATCCGTAACCGTTAAAGTTCTGGCGATAAGCAACTCTACCCAGGAGAACATAAAACAGAAGAACGCCGCCACACCGATGCCCGATGCAATAAGCGGTGAAAATATTTTAATGAAAAAACGTGGGAAAGAGTATCCATCGATGTAAGCAGTTTCATCTATTTCTTTTGGTATGCCGGACATAAATCCTTCAAGTATCCAAACTGCTAAGGGCACATTAAACAAACAATGGGCCAAGGCAACAGCAATATGTGTATCGATAAGACCAAAAGCTGAATACAATTGAAAGAAAGGTAAAACAAATACTGCTGGGGGCGCCATGCGATTGGTCAACAACCAAAAAAATAGATGCTTATCCCCAAGAAATCGATAGCGAGAGAAAGCATAGGCAGCTGGCAGTGCCACGCTGATTGAAATAATCATATTCAGAACCACATAAGTTAACGAATTTATGTATCCGTTATACCAAGACGCATCAGTAAATATTGTCATGTAATTGTCGAAGGTAAAATCCTGTGGCCAAAGACTGAATGTAGAAAGGATCTCCTGATTTGTTTTAAAGCTCATATTCAACAGCCAGTAAATTGGCAACATCAAAAATACAATATAAAAAACCAGGACAGCCAATTGCATTTTAGTCATTCGAGATTCAAGCATTTGGCTGCCTCCCTTATCCTATCTCATCGTTATCATAGCTGGTCATAATGGTATAGAAGACCCAGCACACTAATAAGATAATTAAAAAGTACACCAGAGACATTGCCGCAGCAGGACCCAAATCGAACTGACCCACCGCCATTTGTACCAAGTCGATAGAAAGAAAAGTGGTGGCATTACCCGGCCCTCCTCCAGTTACTACAAAGGGTTCGGTGTAGATCATAAAAGAATCCATGAAACGCAGTAGCACCGCAATCAACAGAACTCTTTTAATTTTTGGTAGTTGAATATATCGGAATACGGCCCAGCGAGAAGCGCCATCAATGCGGGCAGCTTGATAATAGACTTCGGGAATAGCCACCAACCCGGAATAGCAAAGTAGCACAACTAAACTGGTCCAATGCCAGACGTCCATGACAATCAAAGTCAGCCAAGCATCGAAGGTATCTTGAGTATAATTGTAGTCAATACCTAGTTCCGCTAATCCATGACCTAACAAACCAATATCGACTCGCCCGAACACTTGCCAAATAGTTCCTACCACATTCCATGGAATCAGTAGCGGCAAGGCCATCAGTACTAAACAAATGGAAACTCCAATACCGCGCTTTGGCATAGCCAGTGCAATGAAAATACCCAATGGAATCTCGATTAGCAGTACTAAGCCTGAAAATAGCAAGGTTCGCTGCAGAGCATTATGAAAGCGTTCTGAAGTCAACAGTTCTTGAAACCACTCTGTACCCACCCAAAAGAATTCATTATTACCAAAAGTATCCTGTACTGAATAATTCACCACAGTCATTAGCGGAATAATTGCACTGAACGCAACCAACACTAACACTGGCAAGACCATAAACCAGGCTTTATTGTTTAATGGTTTCAAGCTAAACGGTTCCCACTAAGTATGAATTTTGATAAAGGTTTATTTTCGACGGCTCAAATATCAAGCCAGGGTTTCCCGGAATACCCTCACCTTCTCGTAGTATGATATTCACGTCGCTATTATGAAATTTAGAACGCACCACAATGTGCTTACCGACATCTTCCACTCCGGTTATGTCCACCGGAATGCCACAGTCCGCACTTAGCTTCACATATTCAGGACGAATGCCAAGCTCCAGACCCTTCGAATCTTCCCTACTGACCGACACTGGTCGACCAAGTGCAACTTTATTTCCGTTGACGACAATATCTGAACCCTGCAGCTCACAGGGCAAGACATTCATTCCTGGCGAACCGATAAACTTTCCAACGAAAGTATGCTTCGGTTGCTCGAATAATTCTTCTGGCGTGCCAATTTGTACAATTGCTCCTTCATACATAACTATGACCTTGTCGGCAAAAGTCAAAGCTTCAGTCTGATCATGAGTTACGTAGATCATCGTATGCTGAAACTGTTGATGAATCTTTTTAAGTTCTGTCCGCAGTTGCCATTTCAGGTGAGGGTCGATTACAGTCAACGGCTCGTCAAATAGAATCGCTTCAACATCTGTTCGAACGAGTCCTCGACCTAAAGATATCTTCTGTTTGTCGTCGGCGTTGAGACCACGAGCTTTTAAATTAGCTTTGGCTTGCATTCCCAACATCTGCAATACTTCTGCTACCCGTCGTTCGATAACATCGTTTGCCAGTCCACGATTTTGTAATGGAAAAGCGAGGTTCTTAGCCACAGAAAGCGTGTCATATACTACTGGGAACTGGAAAACCTGCGCAATATTGCGCTGCTCAGTAGTGAGATCAGTTATATCTTTCTCATCGAACAACACTCTGCCTTCACTCGGCCGCAGCAAGCCGGAAATAATATTCAATAGCGTTGTTTTTCCACAACCCGATGGGCCAAGCAGCGCATAGGCTCCACCGTTATCCCAGGATTGATTTAAAGGTTTCAGCGCATAGTCAACGCCAGCTCCCTTTCCCGCGTTGTAACAATGGGCAATTTCATGCAATTTTATTGAAGCCATCGGTCTACTTTGTTGCCTCAACTGAATTGTGATTCCTGACGCGATCTAGAGCATCAAAAAGAAAGATATTGCTTGGTTGTATATAGAAACTTACTAATTCGCCTGAATAATAGTTTTGAATACCATGAACCAAAGCAACCCAGTCATTACCATTGAAATTAAAATGAATAAAACTCTCAGAACCGGACATTTCCATTACAGTGACGACACCATTCACTTCTATATCTATTCCTGAACATTTCTCAAGAGACAAATGGTGAGGTCTGACCCCCATTGTGTATTTCCCTGCGATCAATTGCTGCTGCGGCAGATTAATCACTTGACTAGTGCCCGAAATAGTTAAACCTTCTTTGCCCTTACTTAAAGTAACAGTATTTAGAGGAGGATCTGAAAACGTCCTCGCCGATTGAAGAGCCTCTGGGTGGCGATAAAGATCCAATGTCGATCCGAATTGCTCAATTCTACCCTGCTGCATGCAGGCTGTATTTCCACCCAATACCAGCGCCTCTGATGGCTCGGTCGTTGCGTAGACAAGAACCGCTCCAGATTCGGCGAATAACTTCGGCAATTCCGACCGCAATTCCTCACGCAATTTATAGTCTAGGTTAGCTAGGGGTTCATCTAAGATAACCAATTCAGCCTCTTTTACCAAAGCACGGGCCAACGCTAGTCTCTGCTGTTGTCCTCCAGATAAGGTGTTAGGTTTTCGATCAAGAAATTCTTCTAGTCTGAGCAAGCCGGCCACTTGATCTACCCGTGAATCGATCTTGACTTTATCTAGACCAGCCACTTTGAGTGGTGAGGCAATATTTTCATAAACCGATAAAGTTGGATAGTTAATGAATTGCTGATAGACCATGGCAATGTTGCGTTCTTGTACGGGAACCCCTAAAACCGATTCGCCATCGAATCTAATCGATCCTCTATCCGGTTTATCCAAGCCAGCCATGACGCGCATCAAGGTAGTCTTGCCCGCCAAAGTTGGCCCCAGCAAAATATTCAGCTCACCCCTTTTAAGAGTAAGGTTTATATCATTCAGGAATACTTCACCATCAAGGCTAAGTGAAACTTTATCTAATTCGAGCATTGCAGAACCATTACCGCAGCAACCTAGCTAGAAGGGAAAGACTGCTTGATGTAATTCTCCAGGGAATTACGCTCTTTTTCGGAAAAGTGGTATCCCAATTTTGAGCAACGCCAAAGAATATCGCCCACAGTTCTTGCCATTCATGGGCGCACAGATAATCCACTTCTTTCTGATAGAGGATTTGCCCGAATTTTACGCCGAGCTCTCCCGGAAAAACCTGGCATCCAGTTTCAATCTCGGATGAATGAGACCAGGCGCTAGTGTACCATGTCTCTTCGTCTCAAAGAGGGACGATTGTTCACAGTCTGTGAACCAGCTCTTGGTACTCCTATAGCAGTACTCTTGTTACTAAAAATAGCATGCAATTTCAATTCATGAGACAAGACCCAATGAATAAGCACATCCTCGCCATCGATCAAGGAACTACGAGTAGCAGAGCTTTAGTGTTCAATAGCAATGGCCAACAGGAGGGAATCAGCCGGCAGGAATTTACGCAATTCTTCCCTGCCGATGGTTGGGTAGAACATGACGCCAGTGAAATATGGCAAACCACATTGGCTAGCATAAAAGGAGCAATCGCCGATGCTAAGATCCACGCCCGAGATTTAGACTGTATAGGCATTACTAATCAAAGAGAAACCACTATTGTCTGGAATAGAGCTAACGGCCAACCAATCTATAATGCCATAGTCTGGCAAGACAGGCGGACGAGCAAATACTGTCAAGAGCTAAAACAACAAGGGCTTGAACGAAAAGTACAGGAAAAAACTGGCCTGCTTATTGATCCCTATTTCTCTGCAACAAAATTACGCTGGATTTTAGAAAATATTCCTCAGGCCCGAGATCAGGCAAAACTGGGCGAACTAGCATTTGGGACAGTAGACAGCTTTCTACTTTGGCACCTCACCGCAGGTAAAAGTCATTGTACCGACGCCACAAATGCATCTCGTACAATGCTCTTCAACATTCATACTCAGCAATGGGATGATGAGCTACTTGAACTTTTTGATATACCAGCGTGCATGCTGCCAACAGTAAAAGACTGTAGTGATGAATACGGCAAAAGCGATTCTCAGTTACTTGGTGCTGAAATTCCTATAACAGGCATTATAGGAGATCAACAAGCCGCCGCATTCGGTCAGTGTTGTTTTACCAGCGGTTTAGCTAAAAGCACTTATGGCACCGGCTGTTTCTTTTTGTTAAATACTGGCCAACAAGCAGTCACTTCGAAAAATGGATTGCTGACCACTGTAGCCTACCGCCTCAATGGAGAAACTAGTTATGCGATCGAAGGGAGCATATTTATGGCAGGGGCCACCATGCAATGGGTACGGGATGGTCTGAAGCTTATTAAGTCTATAGAAGAGTCTGAAGCTCTAGCTAGTGAAACCAGTGATGACTTAAACGTCTATCTAGTACCCGCTTTCACAGGTCTAGGAGCACCTTATTGGGATCCAGATGCTCGGGCCGCGATCTTCGGTATGACCAGAGATACGGGTATAAACGAGATAGTGACCGCAGCCTTGTTATCCGTGTGTTATCAAACTCGGGATTTAATTGAGGCTGTCTCAGCGGACGGCGCAACTCTTGCCAACTTGCGCGTGGACGGCGGCATGGCTCGCAACAACTATGTTTTGCAAAAACTGGCTGATTTACTTGACTGTGAGGTGCATCGACCTGAAATTGCGGAAACCACAGCATTGGGGGCAGCCTATGTTGCTGGTTTACAAACTGGGGCCTTCGAATCGCTAGAAGCAATTACTTCCCGCTGGCAACTTGACCAAGTTTTCACACCATCAAAGCCCCCCAGTTGGCGCAAAGCAAGATATGCAGGATGGCTTAATGCTATAAAGCGAACAACACAAAATATTGATTAAGGGCAATAGGAGTCTAGGATTAATGGAACTACATATTTTTCGCCACGGTCAAACCAACTGGAATGAAGAACGACGCGTACAAGGTCAAAGTGAATCCCAATTAACCGCTCTTGGGATAAAACAGGCTCAGGAATTAAGTGAACGAATTCGACATTTGGACTTTGATCAGGTGTTTTGCAGCAGTAGTGTACGAACTCGGCAAACTGCAGAGCATATATTCGAACATACTGATCATGACGTGCAATACCTGGATTCCTTACGGGAAATATTTCTTGGGCCCTGGGAGGGGCATCTCTATAACGAGATAGCAGTTCAAGACCCTGATTCTTATCGCCATTTCTGGGAAGAGCCTCACCTATTTAATGTTGTAGGAGCAGAATCATTTTCCAATTTACAAAAACGCGCTGTCGAAACGGTGGGAGAAATTGCCGCAGGCCATCCTCAGCAAAAAATTGCTCTTGTAAGTCATGGAGCCTTAATCAAATCCTTTCTATGCCATCTTGAAAAACGTCCCTTGAGCGAATTGTGGGCTCCACCGCAAATGCACAATTGCGCCCATAGCATAGTCAATCTAGATGCAGAAGGTTCAGGAATTATTCTCCAGTATGCCGATCAGTCGGTCAGCGAAAAATAAATGTTAAATTTACGCCAGACAAATCGTCTCAATTTTGTATTTATCTAACGACTAATGGGTGGATTACCTGGTGATAACAGGGCAATACCAAAAGAAATTATCTAAAAACCAATACAGGCAAAAATTCTAGAAATTCTAATCCTGTTAAGCGAATACCCCGAGCAGAGTCGATCACTGGCAACATATAGCACTTACTTTCCTTTGCAGCTACATAGGCTTTAGCGCAGAGGGCGCACTCAACTTCGATGTTTTCTTTTTTCTGATTTACGTTGATTAAGAGGCCTATACACGAGTTGGCAATGTCTCCAACATCTGCTGGCTAAAGCTAATGTGGTATGCTATTTCCTGCCAAATATATTGATCTAAGTTAAGGTATCAATGTGAGTGAAAAACTAAAAAATCTCGGTCTATTCTCACTGATTAGCATTTCAGTACTGTTGATATCCCAACTGATTGGTCAATGGGTTAACGCCAACATAGCCCTGAATACGACAGTAGAAATCAATAACCTAATTCATTTTACTCATATCCGAAACTTCGGTGGCATTTTCGGCATGTTCCAAGGAATGGGTTGGCTTTTCGGCTTTATCAGTATCGGATTATTAGTAGCCGTAGTTGTCTATCTTTGGTTTGGTGATTCCGTAAGCCGTTATGAATTTGCTTGCTTCGGTTTTATTGTTGGTGGAGGAACCAGTAATATTCTTGACAGGCTGATGTACGGCAGTGTAATTGACTTCATCGACATTCAACATATTCCCTATTGGAATTATGTGTTTAATACTGCAGATGTGATGGTGCATGTGGGAATTTGGCCAATGCTCTTTGTAAGTTTTTTTCTTGATTCCAAAAATTCAAGGTCAACTTTGAAATCTCCTTAGCCTCGTCTAGCCTGCCAAGAATATGAGACTATAGCCGGACGATCAATGTTTATCATCATCGCTATGAATCAGTTACAACCGCATGATTTAACCATACATTAAATAGGAGTGATTGTTTTTGAGCAGCGAGCGATTTAGTGGAATTTTGGCTCCGGTCATAACTCCATTTCAGGAAAATTTAGCTGCAAATCATAGCCGCTTCGCCGACCATTGCCGATGGATTACCGATCATGGCTGTGGACTCGCAGTTTTTGGCACCAATAGCGAAGCCAATTCAATGTCGGTTCCAGAAAAAATCGACCTCCTTGATCACCTAGTGGCAACTGGTATAGAACCCAAATTGATGATGCCCGGAACCGGATGTTGCGCACTCACTGACAGCATTAAACTCACAAACCATGTACTTTCCTTGGGTTGTAGAAGTGTTTTAATGTTGCCTCCATTCTACTTTAAAAAAGTAAGTGACGAAGGTCTGTACGCCTATTACTCATCAGTCATCGAGGGCGTGGGAAATGCTAATCTCAGGATTTACCTTTATCATATTCCCGCCTTTTCGCAGACTCCCTTATCCATAGAACTTATCGATAGACTGGTAAAGAATTACCCAGAAACCATAGCTGGAATAAAGGATAGCTCGGGCGACTGGGGCACTACTAAGGCATTTAATTCCCAAGGTTGGGATGATTTCCGAGTATTTTGTGGCTCTGAAAGTTTTCTCTTACAAAATTTACGTGCTGGAGGTGCAGGCTGCATATCTGCTACCGCGAACGTAAATCCAGCCGCGATCGTCAATTTATACCAGCAGTGGCAGACTGCAGAAGCCGATAGTCTTCAGGACAATTTGAATCGCATCCGTGAGATATTCCAAAATTACCCCATGATCTCTGCATTGAAAGCCGCCACGGCAATTTTCAGTGGCGATTCCTTTTGGTACCGAGTTCGACCGCCTCTAACGGAAATGACTAAGGAACAACTGATTAATCTTACTGCAGAACTCAGCAGTAACGGCTTCGATATGCCCGGATTATGAGCTACAGGGACCATTGTTCCTGAACTTTCATGGGATATTAGAAAAGATTCTAAATAGACAAATAGGGGTGCATCAGGTAGCCTCATATGAACATGCTGCAACGATTGACAATGAAGTTGTGTTAATTTAACTCATTGTTTTATATTACTATTTGGGGGAATTTGTAGATCGAGGAACTTTAGCTTCCCGATATTTTGCTGCCTGTAATTGATTCTCAAATAAGAAGAGAGGCTAATAATGATAAGAACATCAAAATTTCTCAAAACGAGCATCCAGCTCTGTTCTGCAATTGTGATTCTACTTGCTCCCAATTTGCTCGCTGCACAGGACACTGTGGAATGGACAACCCTTGGCAATGACTATGCTCACACACGATATTCTCCAGCTGATGAGATAACCGCTGATAATTTCAGCGATCTTGAAGTGGCATGGGAATGGGATGGAGCAAGCTTGGGCGCCGTCAGTGGACGATCAACCCCCAGCTATATCAATGGGATACTTTATACTGTCGCCGGTTCCAGACGCCATGTCGTCGCCATAGACCCAAAGACTGGCGAGCAACTCTGGAGCTATAGACTTCCTAATACTCCTCGTTGGGAATATTCCATGCGCGCCGATTATGGCAAAGGTATCGGCTACTCCGAAGTAGATGGCCGTGGTGTTATCTATATGATCACACCAGGGTTTTTCTTAACTGCCCTCGATGCCAAGACAGGATCTCCTCTCGAGGGTTTTGGAAGTCCAATCCCTATTGATGGCTTCCCTGAATCAGGTGTTGTCGATTTGCTTGCCAATCTCGGACATCCTTATGACCCTTATGAAGGCATACCTCTAGAAACAGGTTACATAACGGGCTCATCACCCCCGATCGTAGTCAACGATGTTGTAATAGTTGGTAACTCGGCGGAGCAGGGATACCACCAATCCAGAATTGAAAACGTGCCAGGTGACATTCTTGCCTATGATGCCAGAAGCGGAGAATTTCTGTGGAAGTTCAATGTGATTCCAAAGCCGGGCGAATATGGACATGAAACTTGGGAGAACGACGCTTGGGAGTGGACCGGTGATGTTTCTTCATGGGCACCAATCTCAGCTGATGTTGAAAACAATCTAGTTTTCGTTCCAACTAATGGTGCAACAATCGATTACTATGGTGGATTCCGCCCCGGTGATAACCTTTACGGAACCAGCTTAATCGCTCTAGATGCTAGTACTGGAGAACGTTCATGGCACTTCCAAATGGTGCATCACGACATTTGGAACTATGACAATCCAACCGCGCCGGTGTTATTAGATTTAAATATTCCTGGACAGGGAGCAGTTCCAGCGATAGCCCAAGTGACCAAGCAAAGCTTTGTTTATGCTTTTAACCGTTTGACTGGAGAACCTCTATGGCCGATCGAAGAACGTGCTGTACCCGCATCTATTGTGCCGGGTGAAGTGTTGTCTCCAACACAACCATTCCCAACAAAGCCTGCTCCTTACGATATACAAGGCGTCGGCATTGATGACCTCGCTAACTTTACTCCAGAAATTCGACAACAAGCAATCGAGGCTTTTGCTGAATATGAAATGGGGCCATTGTTTAATCCGCCAATTCATCGCGACAATAACATCGGCAAGCGGGCCTCAATGTTCTGTCCAGGTGGTGGTGGTGGAGCGAATATCACGGCACCAGCGGTAGCCGATCCGACCACTGGCTATCTGTATGTGTCATCGCATACAGCATGTAGCCCAATTCAACTAGTACCAGGTGAAGAAGCTGATCTTCAATATGCTGAGCCAACTGGAACTACTTACGCGATGTACGCTAATGGACCCAGCGCAGGAGCCCCAAGACATCCAGCTGGAATCCCATTGTATAAGCCACCCTATAGCCGAATCACCGCTATTGATATGAACACTGGCGAACATGCATGGGTGATTCCTACCGGTGAAACACCAGCAAGGGTGAAAAACTCACCCGCACTGGAAGGCGTCGATGTTGGTAATACGGGCACAGGTAATTTAGTACCTATGGTTGTAACTGCCAATATGTTGGTTTACTCAGACACAAAAACTGATGGTACGCCTATGCTATATGCTATCGACAAGCAAAGCGGCGAGATTCAAGGTTCTATCGAAGTTCCTGATCGTAGTCGCTATGGCATGAGTACCTGGGTTCACCAAGGTCGTCAATACATTATGTTACAAACAGGCCCTAGGTTAACCGCAATGGCTCTTCCTGTTGAAGGTGACGATGTTGCTAACAGCCATTAGTAATTAATTGATAAGAATTTACTAGATAGATTTTGTAAATTTGTGAAACGGAAAAGCTCGATTACTTCCCAGTAATCGAGCTTTTCAAGCGCGTGGCATGCCAATTAACCGTCAATATTAGCTACTTAGCTGCCTTTTATACCAGCCTATCAGCTAATTCTCATATCTATAACTCAGCTAAAACCTTTGTGGGTCTATTCTTACTTGGTAAGTATAGCAATTCTAGGCATTTTCCCTGTTGTTAGGCCAACTCCTAATAAAATGAGAATACAGCCAAAACCCATAAATAATATGATTTTTTCCACAAGAAATATGCTCCCCCAGAGAAGACTAAATAGCGGCACGAGGTACGTCGTCATGATTGTCCGGTGGGAACCAATTCTGGCAATAAGGCGATAGAACATTATATAGGCCGCTCCCGTACACAACACTCCCAAGGCTACAACGGTCAACCAAATCGATCCCTCAGGCATCGTCTCTGGCTGCTGCCAGATCGCGAATGGGAATCGACATATTCGTAAAACTGACGATTAAAATCATTTTCCAGTTGTTAACAATCTCTTTGTGCGATCCGAGATAAATACAGATGGGTAACAAAACTATCAATGCTGTGAATACTCGCATCTCAACCAGAAATACTGGGCCAAATTCTGGTGCCGCAACTCGCTGAAAAAGGAATGATGATCCCCAAACGGCAGAGAGCAATATAAGTTCGATTGTGTCTCGAACCGACATTTCTTTCATGAGCATCTACTCCAATGACCTAGTTGACATGCCAATCTTGGCTTGTATTGATAGGAGTAGGCTTGGATTTAATCCGATGAATAGATAGCTTCAGCAGCAGCTATTGCTTTAGCACCATTGGCGGCAACATTCATGTTAGTTAGCACATTAGCGAGCGCAGACAGACAAAGAAATACATTCTTTTTATTACTCGCGAAACCCATTAATCCGATCCGCCAAACTTTTCCCGCGAGACTACCGAGACCAGCACCAATTTCAAGATTGTAATCATCGAGAAGCGCAGATCGGACACCAGCATCATCAACTGATTCAGGAAACCCAACCGCATTCAATTGCGGTAATCGAAATTCTTCAGCCACAACAAATGACAACCCGAGCGCTTCGATACCAGCAGCAAAAGCTTGGTGATTGATAGCATGACGCCGCCAAGCATTTTCCAATCCTTCCTCTTGCAGCACAACTAATGATTCATGCAGAGCGTAAAGAGAATTGACTGGCGCAGTATGATGATAAGAACGTTTAGCATCACTGCCCCAATAGCCCATCATCAAATTTAAATCGAGAAACCATGACTGTACTTTTGTCTTACGACTTTTAATTACTTCGGAGGCTCGATCTGAAAAACTAATCGGAGACAAACCTGGCACACAGGATAAACATTTTTGAGTGCCAGAATAAATAGCGTCGATGCCCCAATTATCTACACATAACTCGATACCCCCCAATGACGTCACAGCGTCAACAATTGATAAACAATCGTATTTTTGCGCTAAGCCACAGAGTGTTTCTGCATCACTACGAGCGCCGGTAGAGGTTTCTGCGTGAACAAATGCTAAGGCCTTAACATCAGGGTTCTCACTAAGAGCTTGTTCGACTTTATCTACGTCGACTGCGCTGCCCCAGTCATCTTCAACCATTATAGCAGTGGCACCACAGCGCTCAACATTCTCTTTCATGCGCCCTCCAAACACTCCATTCTGACAAACAATTACCCTATCGCCTTGTTCTAATAGATTAGCGAAGGCTGTTTCCATTCCGGCCGAACCCGGCGCGGATATGGGAAGAGTTAAGGCATTCTTGGTTTGAAAAGCGAACTGAAGAAGCTCTTTGAGTTCATCCATCATTCCGACAAATGCTGGATCCAAGTGACCGATCGTCGGCCGCGAGAGAGCTTCCAGAATGCGCGGATTTACATCTGACGGTCCTGGCCCCATTAGTGTTCGAACAGGTGGATGAAATGAACTTGTCATATGTATAATCTCAGAAACTAATACACTATGGAGGGATTCGTATTATTACGAAAGCTAAGGTGATCTTGATTTCAAAATAAAAAAGCCGAGTGAATAACTCGGCTCTCTTAGAGACCTACTGAATCAGTAGGATTTATTCCTCTTCAGCTACTGCGGTTTCAACTTCTTCTTTATCTTTCAGTGGACGATCAACTAATTCTACATAAGCCATGGTTGTTTTGTCCCCAGCACGCTCACCACACTTAAGAATGCGTATATAGCCACCCGGACGATCGACATAGCGAGGCCCCAGTTCAGTGAATAGTTTACCAACAGTGGATTTATTTCGTGTGCGGCTAAATGCCAGGCGTCGATTCGCCACACTGTCGTTTTTGGCCAAGGTAATCAATGGTTCTGCTACAGAACGCAACTCTTTTGCCTTGATTAGCGTGGTTTTGATAATCTCATGTTCGACCAATGACGAAGTCATATTTCGAAACATGGCTTGTCGGTGCGAACTGTTTCTATTTAGTTGGCGACCGCTATGACGATGGCGCATTTTTCTATACCCTTTTTTTACACCTGTTCAGATTTATTGAATTAGACTCTGAACAATAATTTATAACCGTTCTTTGTTAAGCACTTGAGGAAAATTGATCATCAGGTTTAAGACTAGAAGGAGGCCAGTTTTCCAAACGAAGACCTAAAGAGAGTCCACGTGTAGCCAATACGTCTTTAATTTCTGTTAGCGATTTCTTTCCCAAGTTAGGAGTTTTTAACAACTCTACTTCAGTACGTTGAATAAGATCACCTATGTAATAAATATCTTCTGCTTTCAGACAATTAGCTGATCGAACCGTTAGCTCTAAATCATCTACAGGTCTAAGCAAGATAGGATCAATTTCGTCTTCATGTTCTTCAGGTTCGGCGACTATTTCGCTTTGCAGGTCAACGAAAACACCTAGCTGATGCTGCAGAATAGTAGCTGCACGGCGAATCGATTCTTCAGGATCGATTGCGCCATTAGTTTCGAGATCGATAATCAATTTGTCCAAGTCAGTACGCTGCTCTACTCGAGCATTTTCTACTGAATAGGAAACTCGAATCACTGGACTATATGACGCATCAAGTAAAAGCTTGCCTACTGATCTAGTTTCTTCATCTTCTGACGCTCGTGATTCAGCAGGTGAATAACCTCGACCCTTACGTACGGTTAGACGCATGTTTAGGTTGCCATTAGTATTGAGGTGGGCAATTACGTGATCGGGGTTAATTACTTCAACGTCATGGTCGGTTTCAATATCACCAGCTGTGACATTACCCGAACCTTTCTTTGATAGATTCAGAACAACTTCTTCCTTGTTGTTCAGAACTACAGCGACGCCTTTCAAATTCAGAAGAATTTCAATTACATCTTCGCGAACACCCTCGATCGTGCTGTACTCATGAACTACACCATCAATTTCTACTTCTTCAACTGCACTACCAGGCATGGAAGAAAGAAGGATACGGCGTAGTGCATTTCCAAGCGTGTGTCCAAAACCACGTTCCAGTGGCTCCAGAACCACTTTCGAGTGACACTCGTCGAATTCATCAACATGTATGACTTGTGGCGTTAAGAAGTCTGATAAAGAAATTTGCATGTAATCTACCCTTTGTGTGATTAAGTCACTACTTGGAATATAGCTCGACGATTAAGTTCTCATTGATCTCTTGTGCTATATCACCGCGATCTGGCATGCGCACAAATTGCCCTTCTAGTTTGCCTGAATCAACAGACACCCATTCAATAGGGTTGCGCTGAGAAGCTAATTCCAATGCAGATTTAATTCGTAGCTGTTCCTTTGCCTTCTGTCTAATTGAAACAACATCCCCTTCTCTAATTTGATAAGAAGCGATATTTACGACATCACCATTAACAGTGATTGACTTGTGAGCCACTAATTGACGAGATTCAGCTCGAGTCGAACCAAACCCCATTCTATAAACTACGTTGTCTAAGCGACATTCCAGTAGTTGTAGTAAGTTCTCTCCTGTAGCGCCCGTCAACCGAGCTGCTTCTTTATAGTAGCCACGAAATTGCTTCTCCAGCACGCCATAGGTTCGACGAACTTTTTGTTTTTCTCGAAGCTGCACGCCATAATCTGACAAACGTCCACGACGCTGACCGTGCTGGCCTGGAATAGTATCCGTCTTGCACTTGCTGTCGATTGGGCGAACGCCACTCTTGAGGAACAAATCGGTTCCTTCGCGGCGGGCTAACTTACACTTTGGGCCTAAATAGCGGGCCATAATTGGTCTCCTGATCTAAAATATGGACTTGAACGATAAGGGTCCGAACCCAATTCTAATTTTACACTCGCCGTTTCTTCGGCGGTCTACAACCATTGTGGGGTATTGGGGTTACATCAGTGATGTTTCCCACTCTTAAACCACAAGTATTTAATGCTCTCACTGCCGACTCACGGCCTGGCCCTGGCCCATTGACTCTTACGTCCAGATTTTTCAACCCATAAAGATCAATTGCAGCCTTGCCAGCTTTTTCGGCCGCTACTTGAGCCGCGAAAGGTGTACTTTTTCGCGAGCCTCTAAATCCTGATCCACCTGCAGTTGCCCAACTTAGCGCATTACCCTGGCGATCAGTAATAGTAATAATGGTGTTATTAAATGACGCATGAATGAAGGCAATGCCATCAATGACAGCTGTGCGTGCTTTCTTTTTTGTCGTCTTAGTATCTGGGTTAGCCATAAAATTTTCCGTCTATCTCTAAAGTCTCAATCTACTTACGTATAGGTTTACGAGGCCCTTTTCTGGTCCGAGCGTTAGTCTTTGTGCGTTGCCCTCTAACTGGTAGTGAGCGGCGATGACGAATGCCCCGGTTACAACCGAGATCCATTAAGCGTTTAATATTCATGGAAATTTCTCGTCGTAAATCGCCTTCTGTTGGAACCTTAGTCACTTCTGCACGAACTTCGTCTAATTGCTCAGGACTTAGGTCGATTGTCTTGGTTGATGGCTCTATACCAGCACTCTTACAAATGGCACTCGCAGTCGTTGGGCCAATGCCATAGACATAACGCAATGAAATTACGATATGCTTGTTGTCTGGTATGTTAACCCCGGCAATACGTGCCATAGAATTACTCCAATTTACTTTCTAATTAGTTATTTGCTACTTTTAAAACTAACCTTGTCTCTGTTTGTGACGAGGTTCAGCTTTACAAATTACCCGCACCGAGCCATTGCGTTTGATTACTTTGCAATTTCGGCAGATCTTTTTTACTGATGTTCTAACTTTCATAATTTTCTCCATTAGTCTTCAGTTATTAATGAATAACTTTCAAACTTATATTCGCTCCGACCTCTATATACCACTGCGGCCATAGTTGCCTAGTTTCGATTTCTTCATCAGACCATCATACTGATGAGACATCAGATGAGATTGAACCTGAGACCAAAAGTCCATAGTTACAACTACAGAAATAAGCAGTGCTGTTCCACCCAAGTTAAACGGGACGTTAGCGAGCATTTGCATGAAATTTGGTAGTAAACACACCAATGTTATATACACGGCACCAAACATTGTAAGACGCGTGATAACTCCGTCGATATATTTTGCAGTGTGCTCGCCTGGTCTAATTCCAGGAATAAAGGCACCGGATCGCTTCAAATTTTCTGCAACGTCTCTGGGGTTAAACACCAAAGCTGTGTAGAAGAAACAGAAGAAAATGATCATGACACTAAAAATAATTATATACAGCGGCTGCCCGGGACCAATTAAAAACGCAATTTCCTGCAACCACTCCGATCCTTCAGATTGACCAAACCATTGACCAAGGGACGCTGGAAACAAAAGAATACTGCTGGCAAAAATAGCGGGAATTACACCAGCCATATTAATCTTCAAGGGTAGGTGGCTAGCTTGCGCCTGATACATCTTCCGCCCTTGCTGGCGCTTCGCATAGTTGACTGTAATTCGTCGTTGCGCTCGTTCAACGTAAACGATAGCGGCAATAACACCGATAGCGATTAAGCCAACAACCAATAATAGAACGCCATTTATCTGACCTTCATAGGCTTGAGTTAATGAAGTACCAATAGCAGCTGGAAAGCCTGCAACAATGCCGGCAAAAATCAACATTGAAATGCCGTTGCCAATTCCTTTCTCAGTAATCTGCTCACCTAACCACATGAGGAACATAGCTCCAGTTACTAGGGAAATAATTGCTGTCAGATTGAAAGCAAGACCGGGCGCATAGGCCATTGGTGCCAGAAGCCCCACTGTCATACCCGTGCCCTGAACCGTCGCTAAAACCAATGCTCCGTATCTCGTATATTGGGAAATCTTACGACGACCAGATTCCCCCTCTTTCTTTAATTGATCAAGCTGCGGACTCACTGCAGTGAGTAGCTGCATAATAATTGACGCTGATATATAGGGCATAATGCCCAGAGCCAATATGCTCATTCTCTCTAGTGCTCCACCACCAAACATATTAACCATGTCAGTGAGTGTGCCTTCTTGATTAGTAAAAAATTGCGATAACTGAATGGGATCTATTCCTGGCACAGGAATGTGAGTACCTATTCGATAGACCAAAAGAGCAAATAGCAAAAACAATAGGCGAGCTTTCAGCTCACCAAGGCCGGCGCCAATGTTTTCTGGATTGATGTTTGGTTTATTTGCCATTTATTTAACAGTGCGTCTCAATATTTATTAAGAAAAAGTGTTTCCTATTCCGCTTCGATTTCACCAGAATTATCTGAAGATACTTCAGCTCGCTTTTCTTTAGCCGAATCCTCAGCCTTGGCTACTTTCTTAGTTTCCGTTTTCGCCCCAACTTTAGCTGGCTTCTTCGCTAGCTTGCCTGGCTTTTCATCCACTGGAGTAGCTTCAATAATTTTGCCACCCGCTGCTTCGATCGCTACTCGAGCACCTTTAGTAACTCCTAGACCGTCAACAGTAACTGCTTTAGTTACATCTCCGGAAAGCATTACTTTTACTCGAGTAATATTTGCAGTAATCAAATTCGCTTTCCGTAAAGCTTCAACTGTAATCACATCAACGTCTACTTGGTTCAATTCCGAAGTACGAACTTCCGCAGTTTTGCGACCAATACGTGAACTAAAACCATATTTTGGCAAACGCATTTGCAAAGGCATTTGGCCGCCCTCGAAACCAGGTCTAACAGTTCCACCTGTTCGTGACTTCTGACCCTTATGGCCAGTACCACAGGTTTTACCCCATCCGCTGCCAATACCACGACCAACTCGTTTCCTCGCTTTAGTGCTACCGGGAGCCGGACTCAATGTGTTTAATTGCATTTCGATTCCCTCAGTCTACGGTCAGCATGTAACTGACTTTATTAATCATTCCACGCACCGCTGGAGTGTCTTCCAACTCAACAGTTTGATGCATACGTTTCAGTCCGAGGCCTTTTAGTGACAAGCGATGCTTGCCTATAGTGCCAATTGGGCTACGTACTAGCGTTATTTTGACTGTTTTCTTAGCCATTTCCCTAACCTACGATTTCTTCGACTGTCTTGCCACGTTTAGCAGCAACGTCTTCAGGCGAACTCATATCTCGCAATCCTTTAAAAGTAGCGTTAACCACATTGACTGGATTGGTTGATCCATAACATTTTGCTAAAACATTTTGCACACCAGCCAATTCAAGAATAGCCCGCATCGCACCACCGGCGATAACACCCGTACCTTCTGATGCTGGTTGCATATAGACTTTTGAAGCCCCGTGTCGGGCTTTAATTGGGTATTGCAGCGTATGACCGTCCAGGTTTACAGAAATCATGTTGCGTCTTGCCGATTCCATCGCCTTCTGAATCGCTAGAGGAACTTCACGAGCCTTGCCTCGGCCAAAACCAACTCGCCCGTTACCATCGCCTACTGCAGTCAAAGCGGTGAATCCGAAAATTCGTCCACCTTTAACCACTTTAGCTACCCGGTTAACTTGGATTAGTTTTTCCTGCAGTCCTTCTTCGTTCTTACCTGGATCGTCTTTAAATGCCATATCTATAACCTGTTAAAATTCCAGTCCGCCTTCACGTGCAGCTTCAGCCAGAGCTTTCACTCGACCATGATACGCATAACCGGAGCGGTCAAAAGCGACCTTCTCTATGCCTGCGGCCTTAGCACGTTCAGCAATAAGTTTTCCAATTCTGCCTGCGGCGTCGATGTTGCCAGTAGCTCCGCCTTTGCCCACTTTCTCAACGGTTGAAGCACTCGCCAAAACTTGGTTTCCCATGGGCGAAATAACCTGCGCATATATGTGCCGCGGTGAGCGATACACACATAACCGGTTTACCCGAAGTTCACTTATTTTTGCTCTGGCTCGTCGTGCTCTACGCAAACGAGCTAATCTCTTAACGCTCATAACTTAAATCCTATTTCTTCTTCGCTTCTTTTCTGTACACACGTTCATCAGCGTAGCGAATTCCCTTCCCTTTATATGGTTCAGGCGGTCGAAAATCTCTAAGTTCAGCAGCTACCTGACCAACTAATTGCTTATCGGCACCTGTTATAACAATCTCTGTCTGGCTTGGAGTATCAACTGTAACTCCAGCAGGAAGTTTGTAGTTAATTGGGTGTGAATATCCCACTGTCAAGTTAACTGATGCCCCCTGAGCTTTAGCACGATAGCCTACACCTTGAAGTTCTAGTTTCTTCTCAAATCCTTGGCTAACTCCAACAACCATATTATTAATTAATGATCGAAACGTGCCTGCCATCGCACTGGCGGAGCTTGATGCATCTTTTGCAGAAACTTTTAACTCTTCACCGTCTTGAGCCACAATTACAAGACGATGCAATTCGAGATTTAAGTTACCTTTGCTTCCTTTAATGGAAACTTCAGTATCTGAAATTTTAGTTTCTACACCCTTCGGTATTGCTACTGGGTTTTTTGCTACTCTGGACATATCTTCGTTGCTCTTTAACTAACTTCGTATTTAAAAATACGATTAGAAAACTGTACACAAAACTTCGCCACCAATTCCTGAGGCTTGTGCTTGCTTGTCAGTCATCAACCCACGATTGGTTGACAATATTGCCACTCCTAATCCAGCTCTATTCTTGGGCAAATCTTCTTTACCTTTATAAGAACGCAAACCGGGTCGACTGACTCTCTTAATCTCTTCAATAACAGGCTTACCAGAAAAGTATTTCAGATCAACAGTGAGCTCTGACTTACCTTCGAGTTCCTGAACGGAATATCCATTTATATAACCTTCACCTTCCAAAACCTTACTTAGCGCAACTTTAATCTTTGAAGACGGACAGCTAACCGTAGGCAGCTGTGCCATCTGCGCATTGCGTACGCGGGTTAAGAAATCTGCAATAGGATCTGACATGCTCATATTTCTTCTCCCAATTACCAACTTGCCTTGGTTAGTCCAGGTACATCACCGCGCATTGCTGCTTCACGCAACTTATTACGACAAAGTCCAAATTTTCGATAAACTCCGCGCGGACGACCAGTGATTTGACAACGTCGCTGTTGTCGAATTGGGCTAGCATCACGAGGTAGTTTCTGAAACTTTACCTGCGCTTCCCACTTCTCGTCGTCACTTGCATTCACATCACTGAGAATAGCTTTAAGGGCAGCTCTTTTAGCTGCGAACTTCGCAACAGTTTTCGAACGCTTGTTTTCTCTGGCTATCATTGAAGTCTTAGCCATGAATCAGGACTCCTCTTTATCTGCTGGCACTTCGTCAGCTGCAGGCTTTTTCCCTGCCGCAGGCTTTTTCCCTGCCGCAGGCTTTTTCCCTGCCGCAGACTTTTTCCCTGCCGCAGACTTTTTCCCTGCCGCAGACTTTTTCCCTGCCGCAGACTTTTTCCCT
>Ga0209402_10000291_pt1 | contig 62537 bp, 107 predicted proteins | sample ArcticOcean_MG_C_3_FD_187437 | JGI IMG/M metagenome (GOLD analysis project Ga0209402, IMG submission 187437) | Marine microbial communities from western Arctic Ocean - ArcticOcean_MG_CB8_126 (SPAdes) (version 2) | ecosystem: Environmental > Aquatic > Marine > Oceanic | place: Arctic Ocean... | reverse complement strand
ATGTTCTCATTATGGCACATAATGTTTATCAGCATATAACAGCAGTACAAGAAGCAAACAGACTCAGCGATGCTAGGGATTTTAGTAAAGTTCCAGCAAATGTTATTGAGTTTGTTGATTTAACAAACGAGGTATTTCAATCAGAGAAGCCAATGGATGTAATTAATCAACATAAACGATTACTAGATGAACTTAGTGTTGCAAAGTTCTCTGGTGCTCCTCGTAGAAATATGATGGAAGATTTTCACGAAAGCGGATTAGTAGATTATATGCCCGGCCCAGGTAGGAAGTTAGAGAAAGAACCACAAAAAGAATTAACAGCAAGTACATTTGGTAATTTGTTTGAGGAAACACAATGAGGGCATATATTTTTGATGTGGATGGAACACTAACTCCAAGTAGTGATATGATCGATCCTAACTTCCATGATTGGTTTTTAAATTTTGCTACATTAAATGCTGTGTATCTAGTTACTGGCGCTGATCATCTACAAACAGTAAAGCAAGTAGGTGAACAAATATGTACAACTATAAAACGTTGTTATAATTGCTCAGGGAATAGTGTATGGGAAAATGATAAAGAAGTTTATCATAGTGATTTTGAACTTACTGATAACCAAGACATATGGCTTCGTGCCCAATTAAAACTTAGTAAATTTCCATTAAGAACTGGTAACCATTTAGAGTTCCGGCCCGGCTTACTTAATTTTAGTGTTGTTGGGCGCAATGCTGATATGGAAGAACGTGCAGAATATATGGCATGGGATAAGGCAACTTATGAAAGAGAAATTATTGCTGGAAAATTTAATTTTTGTTTTAGTGGAGTACGAGCACAGGTAGCAGGCGAAACAGGTTTAGATATTGTATATACAGGACAAGACAAGGGACAAATTATAAAAGATTTCGAAGAAGTGCCAGTTTCATTTTATGGTGATAATATGAGAGAAGGCGGAAATGATTATTCCTTAAAGCAAAAAATTACAAAACGAGATAATGAAGGTGACATAATACATTCTGTTACAGATTGGCAACATACATGGGAACTTCTTAAGGAGGAAATATCATGAAAATAGGTAGTAGGTTTAAATTAAACGTTGCAGAAATTGCTAAACAAGATGATAGGTATATAGTCGAAGATAACAATACACTGAATAGTTTAGTTGTTAGTAAAACAGAACTAATGCCTGCGTGTCAAACAACCGGACATAAGCATGAAGGACAGGAAGAGGTTTATATTTTTACTAGTGGTACAGGACGAATAGAAATAAATGATGCTCTTTACGATGCAACTGCAGGAGACACTTTTTTAATTGAGGATGGTGTTTTTCATAAAGTATACAATCATGGGCACGAAATATTAGAATTTATTTGTGTATTTAACGGCCGAAGAGACCATTGAAGATAGGCTTTACATGCAGTACATTTGATATGTGTCATGCTGGACACGTTATAATGCTACAAGAATGTAAAAAAGTTTGTGACTATCTTATTGTAGGTTTACAAGTAGATCCGAGCAAAGACAGGCCTAACAAGAACGCTCCTGTGCAAACATTAGTAGAACGATACATTCAATTAGATGCAATTAAGTACATAGACCAGATAGTTCCATACGAAACAGAACAAGACTTGGAAGATATATTTAGTATGTTCGATATAAATGTAAGAATTCTTGGTGTGGAATACAAAGATAAAGACTTTACAGGAAAAGATATATGTAATAAACGAGGTGTACAAATACATTTTAATAAACGAGATCATAGATTCTCAAGTACCGAGTTGCGAGAACGAATTACGAAAACGGAGATCACAAATAAATATGGATACACAGGAAAAAGATAAACTTACTGCTCTTAAATTAGAACATAGAAAGTTAGATTGGCAGGTAAAGAAGTTAGAAGGGTTAACTCCATATGCCGGAAATAAAATTAAAGTACTTAAAAAACAAAAATTAAAGATGAAAGACTTAATTGAGTTAATTGAGCAATTAGAAAACTTATAATTATGGAACGAACATACTTAAAGAAACCAAAGAAGAACGAAGTGGTCAAATTTTTTCACGGTATTGAAGTTGAACATACGCCAGCATATGGTCTTATGACTTTATTTGTAGTTGGTATTCGAAATGTTGATGACATTTTAAAATATGCAGACAGTAATGATTGTAAGCATATATATTTAGGAGCGAATCAAAGTTTTTTCCCCGAAGGACATGTTTTAGGTTATCCTGGGTTAGATGATTGGGATAAACTTATAACAAATGTCTTGACAAATACAAAATTATTTGTTACACTAGACTTTGATGTTAAATGGGTAGAACATATTTTAGATTATGGTTGGACTGAACATACAAACTTTATTCCAATGATAAGTGTTAAACTTCCTTATGTTACTCAACTTGGATATAATGCATCACTTAAAATTGATGACATCGAGTTTGATAAAAGTAATCCAGGGGTGTGGACACACCAAGTACATGATTTGCTAGATAGAGACAGATTCACGCCATGGTGTGAATATTCAGGTGATACTATAATAAAGGAGAAGAAAAATGACAAACGGACCACCTAAGCCTGGCGCGGGAATGCCAGGAATGCCAGATCCAACAAAACGGTCGTTGGCAGAAGAAGGAATTTTCTTGTTTATGGAAGACTTCAATGAGGAGTCATGTAAGCAGGCAATTAACTTTATCCTTACACATAATATTCAAGATAAGCCTCTTAAAAAGTTGCAACTAATGATTAATAGTCCAGGCGGCTCTGTTCATGCTTGCTTTGCATTAATTGATGTAATGAAAGGATCACGAATTCCTGTTCATACTATTGGACTTGGAATGATTGCCAGTTGTGGTATTTTAACATTTATGGCCGGGAAAAAAGGCCATCGTTATCTTACACCTAATACAAGCATTCTTAGTCATCAATATAGTTGGGGTTCTCGAGGTAAGGAACATGAACTGTTTGCTGTAGTACGCGAGTTTGAACTTAGTACAGAGCGTATGCTTGAACATTATAAAAAGTGTACAGGGATGTCAGAGAAGAAAATTAGAGAAGTATTACTGCCACCACAAGATGTTTGGCTCGATGCTAAAGAAGCAATTAAATACGGTATCGCAGATAAGATTAAAGAGATTTACTAATGTCAAATCCTAACGAGTTTACACCAACTGAACGACTTTGGGCGGCACAACATGACGAGGCCGCAACCGAACAAGTTCTGGCGGCACGGAGAGATCAGCAAATGAGTAGAAAAAATAGTTCTAAACGTATAATTTGGGTTACATGGAGACAGGAAGCAATACATAAGTTTCCTGCCGCGTTAGACGATCCAAAGTTTGCAACCGGAGATGAATATGATGTGTCCTTTCTAGGATACCCACACAGGCATATTTTTCACTTTAAGGTTGGAGTTCAAGTATGGCACGACGATAGAGAGATTGAGTTTATACAATTCTCTAGATGGTTACAAAACTTGTATAAAGGCGAAGGGGAATCTGTACTAGATTTAGACTTTAAATCGTGCGAAATGATTGCAGATGATATGTTTGATCAGATTGCTCAACGTTTTCCTGATAGAGAAGTATCAATTGAAGTATCTGAAGATGGAGAAAACGGATGCTTAGTATGTTATCCAGTATAGGATAGATAAATATACTTGTAACAAAAGTCGACAGTTACAAATATTAAAACGGGAGATCTCAAATATGACAGCACGTAGATTGTTTAGATTCTCAGGTAGCGTAAGAATGCGCGGCATGGGTAGTATTGTACTTGGTAACCTTTCAGATGTTACTGATTACGGTGCAATTAGTTCAGACGCGGCAGACTGGCCAGATGTATATAATTCAACAAATGCCGCAGGTAATGCCGGTGGTGTTAGTTCGTTGATTAATACAAATCGTACTTGGGTAGACAATATGGATTATGGAAGTGGTACATATGGTTTTGCAAGTGGTAATCCAAAAAATAGTATGGATTTTGGTAGCGTAGCCTAAGAAACACAATAATATTGCAATATTTAAACCCCATCATCCAAAGATGGGGTTTATTTTTAAAAAAGTCCTTGACAGATTATGTTCTTTAGTGTATTATATATGTTAACAATAAAGGTTTTAGAAGATGAGAAAACTATTTTATATGGGGCTTGAACCCTATGAAGGTAGATATACATTACAATTACAGGATTGGAACGAGCGTGTTTTTAAGAACCGCGATATAGATTATGTTTTAGTTCCTGGTGATACTTTAGATAATAGTAAAGCAATTGTAACCGGCCAAGTGCTTGATGCACATGGCCGCAGTTATTTTGGCATGAGTCAAATCATGAATCTTGTTAAAATGATGCGTGAGGGCGAAGTTACTGCCGAAGATACTATTTTCTTTGAGGATATGTTTCAGCCTGGTATGTCAAGTCTGCCATACATTATGGATCAAGTTGATTTAGAGATGAAGCCAAAGGTATTCGTAAGATGCCTTGCTCAAACTATTGACCCAGACGACTTTGTTCATGTGTGGGGGATGTATCCATGGATGAGTAAATATGAGCAAATGGTAGATGAATTTGTAGATGGTGTTATTTGTGCAAGCGAAGAAATGGTTGCTAATTTGCATATTGCAGGGTGGAAAGCAAATAAGTATGTTACTGGGTTACCATTTGGTAAAGCAGAAGTAGCAAGTAGAATTAAGAATGTTCCAGCATTCGAAGATCGAGTGAAGCGTGTAGTATTTGCGGCACGTTGGGATCAAGAGAAGCAACCAAATTTTTATATGGATCTTATTGAGAAGTATCATAAAGAATATGATTCCGAAGTCGAGTTTCAAATATTAGGCGGCGGCAAGTTGCGTAGCAACAATGATGATTATATGACACGAACCAGACAAATGTCACAAGACGGTAAGTTACGTGTACAAGAAAATCTATTAAAGGATGAGTATTATGAGATACTTGCAAATAGTAGAGTATTGTTTAATTGTGCATTACAAGATTGGGTAAGCAATACAGTTAGTGAAGCAGACACGTTTGGTACTAATGTATTATATCCTGCCTATAGGAGTTTTCCTGAAACATTTGGCAATGATGCCGATCGTTTATATATTCCATGGAGCCTTGATGATGCTTGTCGACGTTTATCAAAGTTACTCGAGAGACAACATCCAAACACAGGAAAGATTAGCGATTATCAAGATGGTACTATCGATAGAACAGTTGATGTATTACAACAAACAGGTACTAGTTTAGATTATTTACGTAAGGGGACTGATTATCGTAAATACATAACAAAAAGTAAATTTGAATAACAGAAATAAATTAAACACCAATGAATGAACATAATATAATTAACTTCCCAGTAGAGAACACCGAAGCCCATGTTATTGTAACAGGCGGCTCTGGTTATGTAGGCGGCCACATATGTAAGGCATTATCACAAGCAGGGTATACGCCAATTAATATTGATAGAGCACAGTCACCATGGTCAAACGCATGGGGCCCATTTTATAATATGTCATTTACTCCGGCTCATCACGCAATACATGATGCAGTAAAGAAATTTAATATAACAGCAGTAATACATTGTGCGGCCAATAGTTTAGTTGGCCCAAGCGTTACAACTCCAGCAATGTATTATGAAAATAATGTTACTAGTACACTTTATATGTTAGACTTTTTATATGCACAAGGCATTAATAAGATTGTATTTAGTAGTAGCAGTAGTGTATATGGTGATCAAGAAATAGTTCCTATTAGAGAAACTGCAAACTTAAAACCATTAACCAGTTATGGTAGAAGTAAGCAAATGGTAGAAGGTATATTACATGATTATAGTATAGCATATGATATGCGTAGTGTATCGTTGCGATATTTTAATGCATGTGGAGCAGACTTTGACGGAGATATAGGACAAGTTAAGGATGCTACACATGTTATAGCAAGGGTAATAGAATCTATTATTAATAATAGTATTTTTAGTGTGTATGGTGGGGATTATAATACACCCGATGGCACACCAATTAGAGATTATACTCATGTATGGGATTTAGCATTAGCACATGTTCAGGCTGTAAAATATTTAGAAGCGGCCGGCGACACTAAGATTTTAAATCTTGGTGCTGGGAAAGGACAGAGTGTTAAAGATATTCTTAATGCAACAGAAACAGTTATTGGTAAGTTACCAATTATTGAATACGGCGAAGCAAGGCCTGGCGATCCAACTAGAGTTATTGCAGATATTTCTAAAGCAAAAGAAGTATTAGACTGGGTTCCTAAGTATTCTGATCTAAATACAATCATAGACAGTGCTTGGGTATGGTATAACAGTAACACGTATAGAGGATTAAGTAATGCTAAATAAAAAGTCAGTTAGTCAATTAATTAAACAGCGAATAGTTAATGCTGGAAAAGATTTTAGATGTAATAACAATATTTCAGAATTTATTGAGGAAGGAGAATTGGACCTACTTCAAGAAGAATTACAAGAAAAAATAGAAGAGGTACTTCAGTCATTAGTGATTGATACAGTAAATGACCACAATACACAAGAAACTGCAAAGCGTGTAGCAAAGATGTATATACGCGAAACGTTTGCAGGAAGATATAACCCAATGCCGCGGATTACTTCGTTCCCCAATTTAGGTTACCAAAGTATGTATACAAGTGGACCAATTAGTGTTAGGTCAACTTGCGCTCATCATTTACAGAATATCGTAGGTAAAGCATACATAGGTATCATACCAAACGATGAAGTTATTGGACTAAGTAAGTTTAATAGAATTGTTCATCACATTGCGGAAAGACCACAAATTCAAGAAGAGATGACATCACAAATTGCTGATGCATTAGTTGAATTTGCAAAAACACCCAATATTGCAGTAGTTGTAAAAGCGGAACATATGTGTATGACACATAGGGGTGTAAAGGAACATGAATCAGATATGACGACAGCAATTATGCGTGGTGCATTCTTTGATGATCCTGGCACGAAGCAAGAATTTTACAGCATTTGTATGAGTATGAAAGGCCATAATGGCAATTAAAAACTAAAGGAGGAATCATGGCAACAGGTAAATTAAAATGGTTTAACCCAAATAAAGGTTACGGATTCATTACACCGGACGATGGTAGTAATGATGTCTTTCTTCATGTTTCAGCACTAGAAGAATCTAATATAGAAACTCTAGATGAGAATGAAGGACTAAGTTACGACATAGGTGATCATAATGGGAAGACAAAAGCCACTAATGTAAAAAAGTTAGAGGGATAATAGAATGGTTAAGATGGTTTATTATTCGCAAGAAATGATTAAATCATTTGTACTGGACATAGTGCGTCAAGTGTATAGGGACGATTGGAAACCTGATTATATTGTAGGTATTAATCGAGGAGGTTTAACTCCGGCATTAATGATGAGTCATTTTATGGACTTACCAATGCATACGTTAAATGTAAGATTACGACAAGGATCAGACCCTGAGTCTAATTTGTGGATGGCGGAGGACGCATATGGTCCAGAGTATAAAAACATTCTTATTGTAGATGATATAAATGATAGTGGTGCAACATTTAATTGGATTGTTAATGATTGGGAAAGCAGTTGTTTCCCTGGCACAGAACGATGGGATCATGTTTGGGGAAATAGTGTTAGGTTTGCAGTATTAACTGAAAACTTGTCAAGTGAGTTTGATGAAGTTAAAGTTACATATAGTGCAACAGAAATTAACAAAGCAGAGGACGATGTTTGGATTGTATTCCCTTGGGAAGAATGGTGGGGCGTTAATTATTTAGAGCGGCAAAATTAATGACTGACGGAAATAGAGTATCAGATATAGAACTTAAAACTCATGAAATACCAACTAAGAGTGTAACACCAAAAGGTGACCTTAGTTGGTATATTAAATGGGTTGGAACAATTTTAATTATTATTGCAATGATACTTACAACTAATAATTTATTTCCATTTAATATGTTTTTCCAATCTGCCGGAGTGCTTTGTTGGTTGATAGTTGCAGTTTTATGGAACGATAGATCGTTAATTGTATTGAACAGTGTTGCGTTAGCATTATTCGCTAATGGTTTATTGAAATATTTATTAGAGGAAGTAATTAAATAATGGATGAACATGATATGACAACCGAAAAAGAATTTGAAGAATATTTTACTTCGACAAAAAGTTATTATAACTTTCCGTGTGCTCATAGACAATACAGGCATGAAGGCAATTGCCATTTAATACATGGATACAGTAGAAGTTTTAAGTTTATATTTGGTATTAAAACATTTACTAAAGAAGGCTTTGCAGTCGACTATGGTGATTTAGATGAGTTAAAAGCACATTTAGATTATATGTATGATCATACATTGGTGTTGGATGAAGGAGACCCATATATGCATCTGTTTAAAGAGTTGGAAGAAGGAGGTGTGTGTATGATTAGAACACACCCAATGGGTCCAGGAATGGAAGGTACGGCACATTATCTATGTGAATGGACAGACGAGTTTCTACGCAAAAAAACAAATGGTAGAGCATGGGTTATTAGTGTTGAAGCACGTGAAAATGATAAAAACAGTTCTATATATGAGAACCCAAATGCAGGATTTAAAGGATGGCAAAAAAAATAGAAATTTTAAATAACGAGAAACACATTTTTAGAGAGAAGGTGTCATTGGAGCAGAGCGCCAATTCAACCGATCTTTGTATTTCCATATCAGCAACAGCCTGGGAAATACTTGATTGGAAAGAAGGCACTCTGTTAGAAGTTAGACAGGATGATATTGATAAAAATGAGTTAACAATACGTATAGCACCCAAAAGTATAAGAGAACAGATAGGAATTAGTTTTGAATAAATTTCGATACTTAGAAATTTTTTATAGCATTCAGGGAGAAGGAATACACGTAGGTACTCCTAGTGTATTTTTACGTATGTTTGGATGTAATTTTAAATGTCAAGGATTTGGTATGCCGAGAGGCGAATTGTCTAATGAATATCTTAATGTTGATATAAAAAAATACACAGATCTTAAGGATGCTCCATTGGTTGCTACAGGTTGTGACAGTTATGCTAGTTGGGACAATAGAGCAAAACATTTAACAACTGATACTGACGTACACGGATTGGTAGATACATTGTTAGATGCTACACCCAATGGTAGATGGACAGAGCCAAATGGGCAAGATATACATTTAGTTATAACTGGCGGCGAACCGTTGCTCGGATGGCAACGTTTATGGCCAGATTTGTTAGGACATCCATATATGGAGGATTTAAAAAATGTTACATTTGAAACAAATTGTACGCAGGTACTTAGAGATGATTTCCGCGACTATCTCAGATCTCAAAATAGAATCACAACCACTTGGTCTTGCAGTCCGAAACTTTCCGTATCGGGAGAGTCTTGGGATGATGCGATTAAGCCTGACGTTGCTGGGAGTTACTTTAATGCTCCCAATAGTATTATGTATTTCAAGTTTGTGGTCGCCAATGAAATGGATGTACAAGAGGTTGACGTCGCTGTTAACGAATTCGGCAATGCCGGGATCAAAGTACCTGTCTACTGCATGCCTGTTGGCGGATGTGAAATGGAGTATATGGAGAATAGATCGAAAGTTGCTGAAATTGCGCTCTCAAAAGGATATCGATACTCACCGCGTCTCCATGTAGATTTATTTGGTAATGCCTGGAGCACTTAAAACGATGTATAAATTATTTGGATTATTATTAGTAATAATATTATTAGGATGTGATAGTTTTGCTAACACATCTATATTACGATCTGATAGCAATAGAGGCCCATGGTCGGATACTGTTGATGAATCAGCAAGGGCATATGCGTATAAAAGGGTAGCAGGTTTTTCACGCAAAGGTGCAACATCTTTACGGTTTGAAGTTAGGAGTGGAGATTGTTATACAGCATATCCATTACACCCAAGCAGTGGCTGGGATGATTGTACAAGGCACAGAGAACGTTCAGAAGTCCGTGAAAAATGGACAGCCGCTTGGGACATGGAAACTTGGTATGCTGTAAGTATTTTTATTCCAGAAGATTATAATTTTTTATATCCTAAGCAAATTATATTTCAATGGCACCGAGGTAAACAACCCGTTGCATATTTAAAACTTGAAAGAGATAATCTAAAATTTGATGTTTTAACTGAATTAGGTGAATCAACATCAATATATGATTTAGGGAATGTAACTAAGGAGAATTATAAAGGTAAGTGGATTGATCTCTTATGGAAAACGAACTGGAGTGTTGATGACACTGGTTATATAAAGATGTGGATCAATAAAAAATTAGTTATAGATCATAAAGGTCCAACAAGTGATAAGGAAGAAGGCAAATGTGGCAACAGGAGTTGTGGTGTATTTGTAAAGTATGGTATATATAGATCACATTTATTTCGATATGAAGGTGGTGAAGATAATTTACCTACACAAATATTGTTTTTCGATGAGTATCGCAGAGGAAAAACAAAACAGGATGTTGACATAAACAACGTAGAAGGAAGTTAAATGTGTTTCGAATATGCTTAGATGACGAATGCCATAAAATTGATGAGTGCTTGGCATGTGAACGAAATGTATTAATTATATGTTTTTTACTTAATATAGCAATGTTTGGTTTAGAATTATACTATGGTTTGATAGCACAGTCTGTAAGTTTAATATCAGATAGTGCTCATAATATAGGCGATGCGATTATATTAGGTAGTAGTCTTTTTGTAATTGGAGCAATGTTAAAAAGTAAAGCAAAGTTAGCAATTATTAAATCAATTGTAATGTTAGGGTTTGGTATATTAACAATGTATTATGTAATAAACAACATAACAACAGGATATGTTCCAAATAATGTAATAATTACATGGGTTGGTGTTGTTGTGCTAATAGGGAATATTATATCAGCATTGTTATTATTATATTATAAAAATAAAGATATTAATTTAAAGAGTGCGTATATTTGTTGTAGGAATGATGCAATTGGATGTGTTGGAATTATTATAGCAGGTGTATTTGTAGGGTTGACAAATAGTAATATTCCAGATATAATAGTAGGTGGAGGCATAGCGATTCTTATATGCTATAGTGCAATAGGAATTTTTAGAGAGAGTTTAAATGTTATTAAAGATGCTAGAACGTCTAGATCGTAGACGTATAATTTATGATAGGGAGAAGCATGAGCCCTATCTTATTAGATACTATTTGTTTTTAAAGGATAGAAAATGGTTCCCATTTAATGTTTTTTTACATAACTTTAGAAAATCTGATATAGACGATTTACATGACCATCCATGGCATTGGATGACAATAGTTCTCAAAGGTGGTTATTGGGAATATACGCCAAACGGAAAGTTTTGGCGCGGCCCAGGATTTATTGGCTTGCGTAAGCCTCAAGATTTACATAGGGTAGAACTTGTTGAAGGTATATATCCTTGGACATTATTTTTTGTTGGACCGAAACGCAAAGAATGGGGGTTTGTTGATAATGGTAAATGGATACAAAATGAGACTTATTTAAAGGAAAAATATAATGTTTTATAAACTACAAAAAGCATTATTAAATTTTACTAAAGATGAAAAAGTAAAAGCAAAAAAGAATGCTGAATTAGATTTGCAGTATGGGAAAATTAATAAAGACGAACGTAATAAGCAAGTAGCAACAGCAGATGATGAACCGTATATTAAAGTGTTGCAAGTTCATTTTGAGCAGAAACAACCAAACGTTGGTAGTTTTGAATTAGATTGGAATGAACCGTTTATTGAAACTTTAGCAAAGGCTGGCTATACAGGCGTTTCACCAGAGCAAATTATTGATACATGGTTTAATGATGTATGTCGTAATATTTTAATGGAGGAGTTTAATGACAAGAATTTTGTTGCTGACTCTCCAGTAGAGATTAAACGAGATGACGGCAAAACAGAAAAATACTAAGAAGGACTTAGTACACATAAACGATTTAGTATTAGAATGTTTGAGTAATCTTGCTGAAAGGCATTATTATAAATCACCAAACGAAGATAAAACCATTGACAATTTAAAAAAAGTTGTTAAAATAATAGAACCACACCTAGCGAAGAGGCTACCAAATTGACTTATATTCTAATTGATACAGCAAATATGTTTTTTAGGGCACGGCACGTTGCCCGCGGCGATCTAGAGATGAAGATTAGTTTATGTTATCATATTATGTTTAATAGTATTAAGAAAGCATTTAATGACTTTAACGGGTCACATGTTATATTTTGTTTAGAAGGCCGCAGTTGGCGACGAAGTGTTTACGAACCTTATAAAAGAAATAGAGATGCTAATAGAGAAGCACTAACTCCAAAAGAATTAGAAGAAGATAAAATGTTTTGGGATGCCTATCAAGAATTCTTAGAATACTTAGATACTAAAACAAATTGTACAGTATTACAAGAGCAAAATAGTGAAGCAGATGATTTAATTGCACGTTGGATACAAAATCATCCAGACAATGAACACGTTATTATAAGCAGTGACAGCGACTTTCATCAATTAATTAATGATAAGGTTAGTATGTATAATGGTATTGCTAATCAACACGTTACTATTAATGGGATATATGATGACAACGGTAAAATAGTTATGGATAAGAAAACTAATATACCAAAAGTTATTGCTGATCCTGAATATATTTTATTTGAGAAATGTATACGTGGCGATTCAAGTGACAATGTGTTTAGTGCATATCCGGGTGCCCGTAAAAAAGGCAGTCGTAATAAGACAGGAATACATGAAGCATTTGAGGATAGGCACAATCAAGGCTTTGCGTGGAATAATTTTATGTTGCAAAAATGGACAGATCATAACGATATAGAACACACTGTACGTGATGATTATGAGCGTAATAAAATACTCATAGACTTAACGTTGCAACCCGATGAAGTTAAAAATGCTTGCGATGCTAAGATTGTTGAAGCAGTACAAAAAGATCCTATTTCACAAGTAGGAATACATTTTATGAAGTTCTGTGGCAAATATGATTTAGAAAAAATGAGTCAACAACCAAATGACTATGCACAATTTTTAAATAAGGTATACGTAGCATGAAGGTATTAGTAATAGGCGGATCAAAAGGAGTAGGACTAGACATTATTAATCATTTTGATGGCGATAGTATTAGTCGCAATGCTACAGATCCAGGATTTAATATTAGAAAGGATGAAGATCGAACAACAATAGCAAATGTATCATTAGATTATGATATAGTTGTTAACCATGCGTATTCCGGAGACTTCTCACAGACATTAATGTTGCTAAATCTATTTGAAGTATGGGAAGAAGCGAAGCATGAAGGTTATCTTATTAACAGCGGTAGTGATGCTTCAAAGTTATATAGGATGAAGGCCCGTAAAGATCCAATGTATGCTGTATTAAAAGAAAGTCAAAATACACTTAGTCATATTATTTCTCGTAATATACAAGAAGGTAATATTCCTATGCGTTATACAAATATTATATATGGTATGCTTGATACTGAGAAAGCACGAGCAAAACCGCATTATAAAAATGGTGTTAGAGGAGAAGATATTTGTAAAGTAATTGAGTTGCTATATAATTTACCAACGGATTGTTTGATCCCTGAGTTTGTTATGGAAGCAAGGGATCCAGAGTAAATGTCATATTTAGATTTATCTGAGATTCGATCAATACAAATTGATCATACGAGTAGATGTAATTTACTTTGTCCACAATGTGCTAGAGTTGATAATGGCAAAGTAAATTCTCTTGTACCTCTTGATGAATTAACTGTTGAGGATTATAAAGTTATCTTTCCTAAAGAGATTATTAAAAATATTACACAAATTACACAATGCGGTAATTATGGTGATGTTATAGCAAGCAATACTATTTTAGATTGTTTAGACTGGTTGCGTACAAATGGATATAATCGATATATAAATGTTATTACTAACGGTAGTGCAAGGACACCAGCATGGTGGAAAGAACTTGCAAAAATATTAGGTAAAAACGGTAAAGCAACATTTAGTATCGATGGATTAAAAGATACAAATCATTTGTATCGTGTCAATAGCAATTGGGATAAGATAGTAGAAAATATTAAAGCATTTATAGGTGCAGGTGGCAACGCAAGATGGGATTACTTGGTATTTGAACACAACGAACATCAAGTTGAAGCGGCTAAGTTCCTTGCAAAAGAATGGGGCTTTAAAGGTTTTTATGTAAAAAAGACAAATAGGTTTATTACTAATAAAAACTATAAAACAAATACAAGTAAAACAACCACTAAAAAAGTTAACATAGCAACGGAAGTAAAATATCAATCTAATTTTGATAGAATAGTACAGGAGTATGGTAGTTGGTCTAACTATGTAGACATTACTGAAATTGACTGTAAATTTAAAAAGCAAAAGACATTGTTTGTTGATTTTGAAGCACGTCTTTGGCCTTGCACTTGGACGGCCGCACCAATATATTTTGCAGGAAAAGATAATATACAAAAAATACAATTACATAAAATACTTGATCATTATGGTTGGAATTTTAATAGTTTAAGACATGATAGTTTAGAATCTATTTTGGATCATGAATGGTTTAAAAAGGAATTAGTTGAGAGTTGGCATCGTACACAAAACGATGAGCCAATTGGAAAACTTATGACGTGCGGACGAACTTGTGGAACAAGTTATGATTTTAGTAGTAGTAGTGATAATAATAGAAAGTTAACGACATTTTAAGAGGAGATCGACGATGCCGTACATTAAAGAATTGTTAGATAAAAGATGGATTGTATACAGCGACATAGGTAATTATTCAGGTTTGCTTATCAAAGATGATAAAGATACTTCATATCTTTATTATAATAAAAAGGATGATGTAAGTGCCGAGTCACAGATAACACGGTTTGCTAATCATATTGAGTTATGTAATTATTTTGGTGAAGATATTACATTAAATGAGATTAATAAGAAAAGCAACCAAAATGGAGGCGTTATTAGTGAAATTAAAGGTTACCCATTAAACTTTAATACACCAATTATTGTTGAACACGAAACGTTACCATTATTTAAAAAGAGCTTAAATAGTAATGTAATTTATTGTGCTGGATTTTATACTGTAAAAGGGCCAGAAGGTTGGCGTAAAAGTTTTTGCCCAAAGAAAGTTACTTTAGATTCTATTGAGGCTTATGATGGTCCATTTGTATCAGAGTTAGAAATGATAAGTGTGTTAAATATAAAAAAGAAAGACAATGATTAATAATTTACATAACTTAAAAAAGTTTATGGGAATGTTTGATATTGCACAAGCATCAGGCTCCCAAGAGGTTCGTCTTTCAATTACAGAACTGTCCCTTGTTGTTTCAGATGTTAATAAACTATTGTCAACAATAGTTGAACAGGCCGCGACCACTCCTTCGAATATTCAAGTCGAAGCAGAGAGACAATTAGATATAGATGGCGGCTCATTCTAAAGGAAAAATTATGTTAAAACAAAAAAGAAATTTAATTCTTGCTTTTATTATTTCATTTGGTATGATGATGGTTGCATCAACTGCAATAGCAACCAGTTCGGGAACAGACGCAAGTACTCCGCCTTACCCTATAATTACTTCACAAACATATATTAATTTATATAATAAAGTTATTGATTCGGTAGTAACAGTAATTGTTGAAGTTGAAGGCGAGGGCCAGAGAAAATTTATAAATAACCTCCCACCCGATTCACCATTTAATCAATTATTTAAAGATGACGACGGCAAGGCTCCTACCATGCCTCGAGCAGTTGGCAAGGGCAGTGGTTACATTGTTAGCGAAGGTGGCCTTGTTTATACTAACCATCACGTTGTGTTTGGTGCTCAGGAAGAACAACCAAATATGAGAATTGTTGAAATTGTTATAGTATGGCATGATCAAAAATATAGGAAAGCAACAGTTGTTGCATCTGATCCTGTAGCAGACGTAGCAATTTTACAAATTATAAAAGAAGGTGATGAAACATTTCAAGCATTAAAATTTGCTGATAGTGATTTAGCAACGCCTGGAACAATGGTTGCGGCAATCGGAACTCCATTAGATCATCCGTTTAGTATTACCTCAGGAATTATTAGTGGTGTAGGAAGACCTACCGGCAAAGGTGTGTGGGTTAAGATGCTACAAACAGATACAGTTATTAATAAAGGTAATAGCGGTGGCCCTCTTTTTAATATAAAGGGAGAAGTTATTGGAATGAACACATTAATTATGTCGCCCTCTGGTTTCTTTATTGGTATTGGTTATGCTATACCATCTAATACTATTATTGAAGTTGCCTCACAATTAATTGATCATGGCGAATATATTCGGCCATGGATTGGCGTATCGCTTTCTAATTTAAGTGATGACTTTAAGAGTAAATTTAATGTTACCAATGATGCGGTTGTATTTATTAACGTTAAACCCGATGGCCCTGCAGGAAAATCAGGATTTCGATCATACGATATTATTTTAGAATGGGATGGAGAGACAATTGATGCTGAACAATTAATTACTCTTATATCTGAGAGTAAACCCGGAGATACGTATACATTATTAGTTAGACGAATTAAGGATTTTGATAAAAATCTTTATGAAGACGTTACAGTTACGCTAACGATAGGTGTAATGCCAGTTACTGGTAAATAGATATGGAATGAAAGATGATTATTTTACAATTTTTGACAGGATAGATCCAGATTGGGCCCAGGAACAGGCCAAAGAAATCATTGAAACTATGCCTCGGTTCCAACGAGGTGTTACTACAGCAAAGTTTTATAATAATTATGAAACGTGGAAATTTGTAAGAGGATCAAAGGTTCCTCTAATAAAAAAGTTCTTCGAACTTGGCGACGAGCATAACGAAAAGTTCAAACATTTATATAATAGAGAATTAAACATACACGTATGTCGATTAACTTATGTACATGATGCATCAGACGAAATCAGTGTATGGCATAAAGATGGAAAGTATTTAAATGGCAATACCCATTTAACAATTAAAGGTAATTGCAATCTTTTAATTAAAGATGATGAATGTGTAACACATTTACAAGTACCAAATGGCACCTATTTTTATTTTAGTGCAACAAAGTATCATCATACTGTTAAGCCTACTTCGGGCGAACGAATTGAGGCTTGTGGATTTATAGATGAATACCAATCATCAATTGATGCTTACTACGCTGCCGCAGAAGATAGCCCTTATAAACTTTGTGACAATACTCATCCTGCTTGGATAGAGCATCAGTTTAAGGTTTATGATTATATGAAAGACTCATATGCTGAGGGAAGGGCATCGGCTGATCACCCGGCCGATTGGCCCCAGGAGAATAAAAATGAAGATTGAGATTTATAGTAAAGATTTTTGTGGCTTCTGTGATGCGGCAAAAAATTTAATGGAAATAAAAGGACTTGAGTACACTGAATACCGTATAGGTTATGAAAATATAACTAGAGAAACCTTACTCGAACGGGTACCAAGTGCCCGTACGGTACCTCAAATTATCATCGATGGTAATATTATAGGCGGCTTTGATGACTTTAAAGAGTGGTTAAGTTCATCCTAATTCTTGGATAATTTTCGCTATTCCATCGAATATCAGATAAATATTATTAGTAAGTTAATATCAAATTTATTTGATAGGAGATGGAAGTGAGTAGACCAAAGCCGGAAGTTCTGTTATCATATACAGACCCGAAATCATATAAAAAAGAAGAAGTCCTGAAAGCAGAAGCAATCTGGGCAGTATTCTATGACGGCGGCCCGATCAACCTCCGTAACCTTAATTCTTTAGTTGACTATCCGGGGCCTAAATATCGTAAGGTCTCATTTAGTAATCCTGGCCATGCATTAAACTTAGCGGAAAAGTTAAACCAAAAATTTCAGACAGATAAATTTCAAGTGTATAAATTAATAGATGGCGAAATCGTTGTTGAATAATGTTCATGCATTTCTAGCGAATAAATTCATTGAAGAGCAGGCCGAAGAGTTAGGCATTGAAAAAAACGAACTGACCCATGGAGTTGTATATGCTTTGTTATTTGATAATATTCGTATAAAAGACAATGAACCATTTGGACTTCGATTAACCAAAGAAGGTTTTAATTGGTTAAAAGAACACTATGATGTATATAAAATTACATTAAGTGAAGAGTATTTAACAGGCCGGCATATATTATACTTAGACAGGTATCTTGAATTCCCATACTACATAATACGTCGAACGCCTTATCGAAGGGCAGTAGGGCCAGCATCACCACAGAAAACATTTCAGGGTGTAGGTTTGTATCTATTTTCCGGTCAAGATACTATAGAACTTAAATTGCTTTCTGGAGACATAGATAAATGGGTCGAAAACCGAAAAACCGGAGAAACCCTACAAGATGAGTGGGATTCTAGTTAAGGTTGACAAAATAGCAAAAGGTAGTATAATGTATATATAGAGTTAGAATTCGAATGGAAGACCAGCATGGCCAGACCAAATAAGTTAGTTCAATTAATGGATACGAAACTCCCAACTAAGTCAGAATTTAAGAAGAAACTCTATAGACCCAGTGATAGCGAAGTACAGGATGTATTTGCTATTCTCAATAAGAATATATTTGGAAACGAATTAGCGCCTGTTAATATTGTTTTAAAACGAATTCATATGGCATATGGTTGGTGTGAAGGACGAACAGACGAAAATGGAACATTTTATACCCATGAAATTAAGATTTCACCAACACATGGTTGTTTGCAATGGTTTGCCACAATTTTAGCCCACGAAATGGTGCATCATTGGCAATGGAGCATATATTCAAATGAGCGGTATGACCAAGGCATATCATTTAAAAAAGCGGCTATAATGAGTCATGGACCCTCATTTTATAAGTGGAAGAAACCCTTAGAAAAGTATGGTATTCCATTAAATACCGGATATGAATAAGAGTTGCTCGTTTAAGGTTGACAAACCAAGATATCATGCTATAATGTATACATAATGAGAAATAAGAAGTACGTCTCTCAAATTTTAATCGGCAATAGTGAGGTTATAAATGGCTGATACACCTGAAGTTCGCACAGTAAGGATCCGGGACGCTAAGGTCTCTATTCTTCGCGCGATGAAGCGGAAGCGTCCTGTGTTTGTTTGGGGCGGCCCTGGGATTGGTAAATCCGATCTTATTGATCAAATCACTGGTGAGCTTAGTGGTTATATGATTGATCTTCGATTGGCACTTATGGAGCCGACTGATTTGCGTGGTATTCCATACTACAATAAAAAAGAGAACAATATGAGTTGGGCCCAGCCGGTAGATCTTCCTACTGAGGAATTTGCCGCTAAGTACCCGATCGTTGTTTTGTTCTTAGATGAACTTAATGCCGCTCCTCCGAGCGTACAGGCCGCGGCGTATCAGTTGATTCTGAATCGTCGGATTGGTACTTACAAGTTGCCTGATAACGTTGTCGTAGTTGCCGCTGGCAACCGTGAGACGGACAAAGGTGTCACGTATAAGATGCCTAAGCCGCTTGCCAACCGTTTCGTCCATTTGAACTTGGATGTGAACTTTGAGGATTGGTTTACTTGGGCAACGAATAACAAGGTACACGCCGACGTAGTTGGTTACTTGTCGTTCGCTAAGTCGGATCTTTACAATTTTGATCCGCGTTCGCCCGACCAGGCTTTTGCAACTCCTCGGACTTGGACCTTTGTTGGTGAGCTCCTTGAGGACACTGAAGACGATATGCCGATTACTGAGAGTCAGTTGACAGACTTGGTATCCGGTACTGTTGGTGAGGGCATGGCCCTTAAGTTTATGAACCACCGGACTTTTGCTTCTCAGTTACCTAATCCTTCAGATATCCTTGCTGGTAAGGTTAAGGATTTGAAGGTCACTGAGATCTCGGCCCAGTATACTTTAACTGTTAATCTTTGCTACGAGTTGAGCGAGGGTTACAAAGACGCCAAGAAGTCCAAGAAGTTGGATAACTGGCACAAGCAGGCCGATAACTTCTTTGGTTATATGATGGCTAACTTTCAGACTGAGATGGTTGTTCTTGGTGCGAAGATTGCACTATCCAACTATAGTCTCCCATTTGAGACTAAGAAGTTGAAGACCTTTAAAGAGTTTTACGATCGTTACGGTCAGTTGATCATTGATGCGTAACACCCAGGGGGCTATATTGCATTATCAACTCACTTTGAAGCAATATGGCCCCCAACTTTTAAGGTTGACAGATCAATATACTGTAGTATAATGTATATATACTAAGAAATTAGGTAGAAGAAGCAGATGTCAATACAAGATTTAGAGAAGTGCCCAACTCGAAAACGGCTAATCACAAGCCGGGTTCGTCTACTTATTAATAAGCCGTTCTTTGGGAATCTCATTACTCGCTTACCGCTAGTCGACGCAACAGATTTTGGATGGTGTAAGACGGCCGCTACGGATGCGAAGTACATTTATTACAATCGCGACTTCATTGACAAATTACGAGACGGCGAGGTTGATTTTCTCTTTGGACACGAGTTACTGCATTGTGTATACGATCATTTGGATCGTCGGAACGGCAGGCAACCCCTACTTTGGAACATTGCAAACGATTTTGTAGTTAACCAGACGCTCGTTGAAGAGGGTGTTGGCGAACTTATTACTACTGTTAAGGCTTGCTACGATCCTAAGTATCGTAATTTGGCTTCAGAGGAAGTATACGAAGATCTTGTCACTCAGCAGGAAGAGATGATGAAGGAGTTTTCCTTAGATGATCTCTTAGACCAGCATTTAGATGGCCAAGGCGGCGACGGTTCTGAGGATGGAGAACAAGATCAGGGCATGCCGGTACCGGGTGCAGGCGCTGATACAGAGCCTGGTAAGAACGGTCCTCCTAAGTACTCTGAGGAAGAACGTAAAAAGATTAAAGACGAATTTAAGAATGCTGTGATTCAAGCGGCGCAGAGCGCAGGTGCTGGTAATGTTCCAAAGAGTGTTGCTCGGCTGATTAAGAAACTTACTGAGCCTAAGATGGATTGGAGAGAGTTTCTTGAGTTACAGGTTCAGAGCATTATAAAGGAAGACTACACAATGATGAAGCCGTCCAGGCGCGGCTGGCACATTGATGCAATTCTTCCGTCCATGAAGGATGCTGATGCAGTTGAAGTGGATTGTGTAGTTGATGCCTCAGGTAGTATGACAACTGATATGCTACGGGATGTTCTTAGTGAGATCAAAGGCATTATGACACAGTTCGATGATTTCAAACTCCGTGTGTTCTCGTTTGATACTGAGGTATATGGACTTAAAGAATTTACTCCGTACAACATCGACGAGATTGATGAGTACGAGTTACAAGGCGGTGGAGGAACAGACTTTGAAGTAGTTTGGACCTTCATGAAAGAGAACGATATCGAGCCCAAGAAGTTGATCTTCTTTACAGATGGTTATCCTTGGGGCGGTTGGGGCGACGAAAACTACTGTGATACACTATGGTTGATTCATAGTTATCATGACAAGTCTTTTGAAGCACCATTTGGACTTACAGTACATTACGAGGCGCAGGCAAAACTTGCCAATGCCGCTTAAAGGTTTTTCGCGTTCAGCGAGAAAGGGAAGCCAGGCCCTATCTGGCAAAATAAGGTGAAGATAATATGACTTCTACTACTAAAACTGGTCGGGTGCTTACAGCACTTCAGGAAGGCCAAGAGCTCACTGCCAAGCAGATTGCCGCACGTTTTAACGTCGGTAATCCTGGTTCGGTTGTTGCGTCTCTTCGCAGTTCGGGGTATGCTGTACACTTGAACACCCGTACTGATACGAAAGGTCGTGTGACCAAGAAGTATCGTTTGGGTACTCCGAGCCGTAGTGTTGTGGCCGCTGGCTACAAGGCTATTGCAATGGGTCTAGTTGCATAAACTAGGTATAAGAGGGGGCTTCGGCCCCCTCTAATCCTAGAAGTTATATTTGTTGGAGGTAAAATGGGTCCTTATATTTTAGTAATATTTTTTGCTATGACACCGTTCGGTGCAAGTGAAGAGGACACAAAGTTCACTCAGATGTATATCGAATTGGATAGCCGTATTGAGTGTGAAGTTGAGGCAGAAAAACTTCAAGAATTTCGAATGGTAACACCAGTTGGTACGTTTGAATTTGGCGCAGATTGCTTTCCGGCCGCACCTGAATCCGGTACTTATGAATATAATGAAGACTTATATCCTAACGTGCCACAAAATTTGGAATTGAATAATGAAGAAATCAAAACTTAGGATTATTCCTTTAGTTTTAATGGGCAGTGCATTGATGGGTTGTAATGCTATAACCTTAGCACATGATCACGATGATGTTGTTACTAAGACAGTTGTTACTAATACAATAGTAAATCAGAACCATGATGGTGAATATGAAGTTTACGGAACTTGTAGTTGGTCCGATTACAATGCTGGCGCCGCGGTGTCAATAAATGATGAATACAATGTATGGACCATTAAAAAAGGCGTTCTAAATTACAAGAGTGGACAATTTAATATTACCGGAAAGGTTAAGGGAGACTCCCTTAGCATATCAGGCAAAAGACTATCAGGCATTAGTAACGATTGGCATGGCCTAGATTTTTCAGGAAAATTAACTAGCCCTACAGATTCTGTATTACACGGCTCGTGGAAAAATGGTGACTGTAAAGTTACTCTTCGAAAGGTGATTGAACCAGTTAACGTAGTTGATACGCCATACCGGCAGATGGAGATTAAGGTTGCGAGTAGTAATCCATTTAATATGCCTGCCCTTTTGCTTGGTGGAGGAATTCCTCGAGAAGTTCCTGTAACGGTTAATGCGCCACACCATGGATACGCCGGTAATAAACCGTTTGTTATTATTATACCGAGTAGTACTCCAAATATGCGTAGCGAAGAATTCATTGCAAGGGAGTTGCGAAAGAACGGTTATAATACTGCGGTGGTTTATAGTTACAAAAGCATCGATTCCGGTGCAAAGTTTTCTAGTAAATTAACCTCTTCGGCTTTACTTGCAGACCTAGTTGCAACGGCTAGAGAACTGAAATATAATTACGGTTACGGTGCGAATGGCTTTATGGGAATTGGTACGTCTCGAGGTGCATTGGCTATAATGAAAGCAGGGTTCGAAGATTTCCGCGATATGTATAGCGGCGCCGATCTCATTACTTACGGAGTTGCTTTAAATGGCCCTTGCTATGAACGGCTTGATGCACTTAAAGTTAGGAGTGACTTCTCATTACTAATTGCAAACGGCGAAAATGATGATTCAACACCCGTTGCTCCGTGTAAGAAAATGATGACAATAGTAGATGACAATGTGAAACTATATATTCATCCAAATGGAAAGCATCATTTCTTTACTCCCGAGCCGTGGCAGAGAGATTACTATGATGAAAATGGTATGCATTTCATGAACAAATGTTCCTTAGGCCTCACTAACGATATGAGGGCCACAGTACAGAAGCGTGGCACAGATAAGATTACAGTACTCACACCGGAGAACTATAAACGAACTATTGGTGCGTGTATTGGCCGCGGAGCACATTACGGTGGTGATCGAAATGGTTTCGATGCATTACTAAAACAAGTCAAACGATTGTCAAGTTAAAAGGAGACTAAAACAATGCGAAGATTTACATCAATTAAGGAGCACAAACACGGACACAAGTTTAATGTTCTTGTGCTTACTTTGTTAGTAGTAGCAGTATTTTCCCTCGGTGGTTGTAATGCTACAATGGGTCCTAAAGAAGGATTAGGAACTATAGTCGGTGCCGCGGCTGGCGGGTTACTTGGTAACCAGGTTGGTGGTGGTAGAGGTAAGACGGCCGCAACAGTTGCTGGTATTTTTATTGGTGGTATGTTAGGACGCGACGTCGGAGCCTCACTTGATAAGGTAGATAGGCAGATGATACAGCAGACATCATATACTGCTTTTGAAAAGATGCCTTCGGGTGTAGCATCAACTTGGAGCAATCCCGACACTGGTAACAGCGGATATGTTACTCCTACTCGAACATATAAAACTACTACTGGTTCGTACTGTAGGGAATTTCAAACAACAGTTAATGTTGGTGGAAAAACACAGGAAGCATATGGAACTGCCTGCAGGCAACCAGATGGTTCGTGGAAAATTGTGCAATAAGAATTAATTTTTAGTACAAGGAGGCAGGCCTAATTAGGCCTACCTCTTTTTTATGAGAATTTTTTACGAGCCGGGTGGCGCTGATAATGCCTCAATTTTCTCAATAGAGTCTTGAATGCCTCCCTCGCATACTATATTTTGTTGTAATAGTATTGCAATAAAAGATTCAACGGAGTCTGGTGAAGCGTGTGAATTTCCTAAAATACGAGTACCGTAATTAATAGCCTCATTGAATTGTCCTGCTCCTATATCCCCGAGGGTTTGATTGCTCGCGCCGCCCTTCTTAAGTTCTTGGACGAGTCCACCTTCCATCTGAACTAATTGCTGATATCTTTGCTTTGTTATTTCGAGCAATGTTGTTAATTGTGCTACAACTGGAAGACCTGGATCTATATTTTTTATAGTTGCTAATGATATACTAAAGGTTTTGCCTAAGTTTATCATTGTTGCTTGACAGAGATTAACCTGTCGAAATAAAATCATATAGAGTTGCTGTCTAGTTGCTGGTGTGGCCGGTACAATGGATGTTGTTTGATTTATGTCAGGGACGAGAGTCTGAGCCGGTTCTTGACTATTTTTAATGTCATTATCCGCATTTACGCCTGATACTATGAAAACAGACATAAATACTATTAACATTAAAAACCCTACATAATGAACAATATTTTTTATCATATATCATTACCTTATAAATTAGAATTATTTAGCAATCTACAAAAACAGGTTGACTTCTTTACATAATTTTGTTAAAATAATCCTATATTGTTAATTTTGCTTAGTAGTATTTAGTCGATATATCGTTAAACACAATGGAGAGACCAAAATGGCAAAAGAAAAAGCGGAAGCCGCACAGCCGGCTCCAGAAGAACAACAAATAGAACAGCAGGTACAAGCAGAGCCAGTAAGTATTACTGTAACAGATTTGCAGGCACTTGTTAATCTAATTGATGTTGCTAGTTCTAGAGGTGCATTCCGAGGCCCGGAGTTAACGGCCGTTGGAACACTTTATAGTAAATTAGCATCATTTTTACAGCAGATAACAGACGCATCTGCTGAACAACAGGCGGCCGCCGTATCACCAGCCGCGGATGAAGGAGGGCAGTAATATGCCAATGATTAAACATATGGGGATGAACACTGAAACTAGCCAAAAAGTTGCTGTAGTTTTTAGGCACATTTATAGAGAAGATGGCAGTATTCAGGATGATACCCACGCACTTGTAGTAAATTGTGAGACATTACCAAATCTTTGGGTTGATGCATTTATGGACTCTGTTCGTAGTTCTGAGGCCCAAGATACTGTTAACTATTTTGAGGTTGCCAACAGGCAATTGCTACCAGATGGTAGAACAATTCTTCCAGCATTAGTACAAGAAGGAAGAATGGTAAAGGTTCGTAGTAATATTATTGAAATGCAACCAGACCATGGTATTAAAATTAAATTAGATGAGCTCAATCGTTTATTGGATGCACAAAAAGCAGGTCATACTGAGGATAGTCTTCGCACACAAACTAGTGAGGAGGTTATGCGAGTTGTTAATAATCCACCAGATTCATTAATGAGCCCAGATAAGCAAAGAGCATTTCAATTACGAGGACAGGCCGATATGCTTAAAGAAGATATTTCTCGCATGGAAGCAGAAGCACAAGATTTAGATCCTCAACCTAAAAGAGGACGCGGCAGACCTAAGAAACAAGCAACTGCTGATGTCGAAGGATAAAAAAGATTTTGGTAGATTTTTATCAGAAGTTATAACATCTGAGATACCTATTCAATATGTATCCGCGGTAACTGTACTTTTTAAAAATGGAAAAACTTCCCGGCTGACCCGAAAGGATTTGTCTAGTCCATTACCATTGGAGAGAAATCTATCATGGGATAAGGTAGCAGATAGTTTTTCAAATGTTGAGAATGTAGAAATACATATTGACTTAGATGCATTAGAGGAAAAAGTCACGGCAAAAGCATCGACTCTTTTTAAAAAGCATTTTAAAAATGACAGTGATTAATTTAATTGTTGCTTGTGATCTGCAAGGCGGTATTGGATTGTTAAATCAACTCCCTTGGCCAGCGTTAAAAGAAGATATGCAATGGTTTAAAAAGCATACGATTAATAATATTTGTATTATGGGTAGTAATACCTGGCGTAGTCTCCCTGACGCCTACAGGCCATTACCTGACAGAATAAATGTAGTGTTCTCAAGTAAGTCTGATATTAATTATAACGCTGACGTTGTGTTGAACGGCGGTCGTAATGCGGCCGCCGTTTCTTATCTAACTGCGGAATATCCAAATAAAGACATTTATATAATTGGTGGTAAAACATTATACGAATCCTGGAAGGAAGATGTAGACTATATCCATATAACAAGAATTGACCGCACGTTTGATTCAGATGCCTATATTGATATTAAAACACTTTTAAATGGTTGTTCACTTAAATACTGTAAACAAGTTTCTGGTGATATTCCGTATACCATGGAGACGTATGAATGCAACAATACTTAGATGCTTTGCGCCATATTTTAGATAACGGTGTTGATAAAGAAGACCGAACCCAAGTAGGAACCGTTAGTGTCTTCGGTCACCAAATGCGCTTTGATCTACGACAAGGCTTTCCTGCTACAACCACAAAACGATTAGCATTTAAAGCAGTAACAAGCGAACTTCTATGGATGATAGAAGGCAATGGCAACGAGCGCAGACTTGCTGAAATATTGCATGGGCCTAAGATAGATGGTAAGAAGACTATTTGGACTGCTAATGCAGAAGCAGAATACTGGAAACAACGTGCCAAAATGCCCGGAGACTTAGGGCGTGTTTATGGTGTACAATGGCGACATTGGAAAACGTCTGACACTTGTAATTGTACAGAATGTTTACGTTGGGGATGTCATTGTACAGACATTGGAGGCATCTGTGATTGTCTATGCCCTAGTTGCAACACAGAAGTAGATCAATTAGCACTTCTTATTACAGGTATTAAAACAAATCCAAGCAGTCGCAGACATATAATAACTGCATGGAACCCTGCAGAGTTACACTTAATGGCATTACCTCCTTGTCATATGACAGCACAATTTTATGTAGCAAATAATAAACTTAGTTGCCAATTATATCAACGTTCGTGCGATATGTTCTTAGGAGTTCCGTTTAACATTGCAAGTTATAGTCTGCTTACTCATATGGTAGCACAAGTATGTGGATTAGGAGTTGGAGACTTTGTATGGACAGGAGGCGACTGCCACATATATAATAATCATTTTGATGCAGTACATGAGCAATTAGATAGGCAACCTGGTCCATTGCCGCAGTTATCTTTAAATGCAAATGTTGATTCAATAGATAACTTTAGAATGATAGATATTTCTTTAATCAATTACGATCCACAACCAACAATAAAGGCGCCCATGGCAGTATGAAAAATAACAATATTATAGTAGCACTAGATGGAATGAGTTTTTATCAATCACAGTTGCTTATATCTAAAATCCGTAATGTCATTTATGGTATTAAGATTAATCATATGTTATTGCCTTACTTACAAGATTATGTTAAAGATGGATTGAAAGTGTTTGTTGATCTAAAGTTGCATGATATTCCTAATACAGTTGAAACAATATTGGAATGGTTAATTAAACAAAAAGCAGATATGACTACATTGCATTTAGCAAACGGGCCTGAATGTTTTAAGAGAATAGCACACCTTAATGTAGAAATTAAAATGCTTATAGTATGTCATCTTACTTCATTACCACAGCAAGAAATATGGCAAAGGAATACGTATAAAGAGATATGCGAATCTAAACTTGCCGCGCATGGTATGATATTATCTCCACAAGATTTAATAATGTTTAATGAATATGATTCTTCACATTCTTATAAACGTATTTGTCCTGGTGTACGAATGCACGAACGACACGATGATCAAGTACGTGTTGGTACACCACACGATGCAATTCTTAACGGTGCTGACTATCTTGTTGTTGGAAGGCCTATTACAAAACACCTCTTCCCAGAACAAGAAATTTTAAGTATGTATACGAGTTATCCTAATCAATTTTACTTGGAGGTATAATTATGTGTGGTATTATAGGAGTATATAATGTTGATGAAGCGAGTAAATATGCAACATTAGGTTTACATAATTTACAACATAGAGGTCAAGAAGGTGCAGGAATGATCTCTCGAACAAGTAAATTCCATTTTCATACTAACTATGGTAGAGTACATGATGTGTTCGGCGACCCCGAAGTTATAGAAAAATTACCAGGTGATATGGCTATAGGTCACGTACGATATAGTACAGCAGGCGGCCCAAGTGAAGCAAATATACAACCTTTATTTTATAACTTAGACTTTGGTGAATTTGCTATTGCTCATAATGGTAATTTTACAGACGGTGAAGAGGTAAGGCAAAAATTAATATCCGATGGTGCTATTTTTCAAACAACTACAGACACAGAAAACATTCCTCATATAATGGCACGACAATTTAAAAACAAATCTCCAGTAGATAGACTTATTGATGCTCTTCAAGAAGTTAATGGTGCATTTAGTATCATTGCATTCATTAATGATAAAATGATTATCGTTAGAGATCCGTCCGGGTATAGGCCTTTATGTATTGGGAAATTTGATACAGGATATGCCGTAGCGTCAGAATCGTGTGCATTAGATATTATAGGTGCTACAGAAATTAGAGATGTCGAACCGGGTGAAGTTATTATATTAGATAAAACTAGGGCCGGTCTTAAGGACGAATTAAAAGCACACTTACTAGATTGGGATGTTAAACAAAAGTTCTGTATTTTTGAACATATCTATTTTGCTAGGCCAGATTCAGTCTTTGATAATAAATTAGTTTATTCTGTGCGTAAACGCATAGGGGAAGAACTGGCAAAAGAATCTGGTGTTGAATGTGATATGATAGTTCCTGTACCAGACTCGGGTGTGCCTTCGGCATTAGGATATGCACAACAAATGGGAATACCATTCGAAGTTGGCATTACACGTAGCCATTATAGCGGCCGAACATTTATTCAACCTACACAGTCTATTAGAAATTTAGGTGTTAAGTTAAAGCATAGTGCAATGCGTTTATTCAAAGATAAGTCTATTACAATTGTTGATGATTCAATTGTAAGAGGTACAACATCTAAAAAGATAGTAGCGATGGCCAGAGAAGCAGGAGCAAAAGAAGTACATATGCGTATTGCTTCACCACCTGTAACAGGCCCTTGTTATTATGGCATCGATACTCCTACACGTAAAGAATTAGTTGCTTCTTCGTATACGGTTGAGGAAGTACGTCAATATATTAATGCTGATACATTAAATTATTTGTCAGTGTCAGGCTTATATAACGCAGTTAATAATGGTAATGAGAGTGGCCATTGTGATGCTTGCTTTACAGGAAATTATCCTACTAATGTATTAAAGAGCCCGACTCAATGAGTCGGGCTTTATATTATATTTTTGCAAAAAACTTGTATTAAGAGGCTGTTTCGAGTCGAGCAACTGACCAATCTACGCCAATGGTAATCTCGCCCCAGGTCGCTTTCCAAGTATCATACTGTTCTTCACTATCCCAATTGCCTGTGTGTTGAATTACCGAATCACTAACACGTTCAAGTGCCCACCCATTAAAACCATCTGCAACTTCAAGATCGTCAACAATATTAATTGGATCTATTAAGTTACTGTCCATTTTAAATATCTTCATGATACTAATATCATCTAATACACTCATATCGTCTGCTCCAATATAAGAAATTTCGCTTACTATCTCGTATGCCATTTTAATCTCCAATTGTTTATGTTCATGAACTGAGCATAGTTATATTTATTAACTTTGTAATGGAATCGATCTACTAACGTATTAAAAAACCCGGCTTACTAAGCCGGGTTTTTGTCGTTACTATATATTTTTGCAAAAACTTTCAATCAGGTGTTTCTAACGACGTTATTGTCCAATCATCACCGGGAACAATTTCGCCCCAGGCTGCTTTCCAAGCATCGTGCTGGGATTCACTATCCCAATTGCTTGTATGTACAACAACATTGCTGTCTGTCCGTCTTACGGTCCAGCCATTAAAACCATCTGCAACTGCAAGATCTTCAACCATATCGATTGGATTTAATAGATTGCTTTCAGTTTTAAATTTATTCAATATTTGGCCGGTACCTAATGTAATTACATCATCCATTGCTCCAATATAAGTGATTTCGGATACTCTTTCGTATGCCATTTTAATCTCCTATTGTATGTTCATGAACTGAGCATAATTATATTTATCAACTCTGTAATGGAATAGATAAACATACGCGGTTAATAATACCATTGCGGGTATATTTGTCCCATTTTGCATCGTTTGATAACCCAAATATTACTGTATCACTTGGTGTTAAATCTAGTTCTTTACATAAATCAAGTTGTTTCCGTCTATATTTTTCGTAAATAAAGTCTGGTGAAAACTTTTTCATTAGTCCAGTATGTATTTTCATATTAAGTTTAGGCAAATAATTCCAGTCGTTGCACATTGCTAATGGGGTATCCAATTGATCTTTTGATAGTAATATTCCAACTCGCATAAATCCTGTGCAAAACATCTTTGACAAACTAAATGCTACACTACGAACATGTGGATATTTCGTTAGGTCCAATGCATCGGGACTATAATAGATGCCAAAATATGCAAGGTCAAGCATTACATTTGTATTCTCTAAAAACTTCATACGTTCATCAAAGTCGTCTAAGCAATTTCCTGTCGCGGCAAATGGATAACTTACTATCGATCCGTGGCTTATATATGGGCCGGCCGGCAGCGGAACTTTATCTGTCATACGTATACGTTTGTTTGCTTTAAATGATGTGTGGTATGGATACTCACCTGGAAATGTATATACTCTGCCATTACTAATATTGTAATGGTTTTCAATTGCTTGGGTGTTTCCTAATGTAATATAAGAATGTTTAAATTTGTTTAAACCTTTAATTTTAAATAATGTAGAGTCATCGACCCAATCTAAAAATTGTGATTTAAACTCATCATTGTTGCAAGATACGTGCAGTGAGGCTGGGCCTTTCCCGCTATCAAATAGTTTTGGGCCACCGCCTATATTATACACAAGTTCCTTGTGTACTTCTTCATCGAGGATGGGCCTCGCACCTATTGTTGTTTCAAACATCAAATCATTTCCTTTAATATTGTAGGTAAGGATTGATCAATTTTACATAACCATTCGTTGTAACTGCGTTTTTCTAAATCAATTCCCTCAGGTCTTTCCCTGGCCCATTTAAAATCAAAAGCCATTAGTTGATCATTATGTAACGTTAAATTGCTTAGACTTCCGTTACGTTTAAATACATTATTCTCTTTAAAAAATGCATACATTTCGATTATTTGTTCTTTTATATCTGGAATAGTTTTATGCAAATCCCCAAGCATATATAAATCTAATAGATCACAACCATAGTATTTTTGAATAATTATATTATCTTCAACTGATACTAGTTCAGGAACCCATTTACCTTTTAATGTTTTAAGCCAGTGGGCTTCATTATTAAATGCTTTGTTTATTTGTTCTTCAGTAAACGTTGTTGGCTTTCCTGAAACTGTAATACCTCCTACTTTATATTCTTTTTTAATTAACGTTTTATCACTGTTAATATATACTTCAGCAAGTGTTCCAGTTTGTTTAAGTGGGTCAAAAATTATATTCCATTGTTTCATTCGAAAAATCCTGTAAGGCTAAGACGATAGTTGTCACCTGCAGAACGATCTACTCGTTCTACTTTATGCACAACTCGTTTATTAACGAACACTATACGATTTGGCAAGGGTGCAATATACATACCAAATCCTGGATCGAGAACAACTTGGCTTTCATTATCTAAATCAAATGTTGGTAGTATTTTTTTAATTTCTTTAGAATACATATCCATTGGTTCAACGTCAATGCTATGTTCTTTATAAACATTAAACTCAGTGTTGGGAGATGCTATAAGCATATTGCCTCCCCAAGTATGTTTCCATTGCTTATGTAAATAAAATGTGTATGCTCCAGCAAACATACCAGAGTCTCGATGCCAACTTAGTTCTGCACCAGCGGCATAGGCGTGCATCATTAAACTAAAGTTACTCCAATCTGCACGGTGCTCGGATGCATATTCGTGTACTGCTCTCATAAAATTACGGAAGGGAACTGGTGCCATGACAAGTCTATCATATTTGTATTTCTTATCAGATTTATATATAGTGCCAGCGTTTAGTTTATAGATTTTATCGTCACCATATTCGAGTTGCTTTAATTTTAAGCATTCCGCTTGTTCTCTAACTAGATCAAGGCTAGTTTGATCTAGGAAGTTATCTATAATTGTTGCTTGTTCAGATTCATACGTGATTTTCATTTAATATTCCTAAATTAGTAAACAATGATAAAGCATGTTTTTCTTTTGGCGTCTCGCTCTTAAAGTTATTACTGCAATGCAATTGGGTTGAATCAAAAAATATAATGTCACCAACCTTCCATTTAATTACTGTTTCAATTGACAATCCATGCAAGTTATCGTAAGGCATATGAGTTAAGTATTGTTCATACAATTTTTTATCAATATTTTTATTAGTATAATGTTCTAAATGTGTATAGTCTGTTATTTTTATATTTTTATCAGGTGTAAAATGATTATACCGATCGCTTTTAAGAAAATGTGCTCCTACTCCATAATGTCTTTGAGTTAACATAATAGTATAACAGTTTTCACTATCGGTTGTCAACGGTATAAGTATATTTTTATACGGGATTATGTTTTTTTCATGTGGTGTATCTGTATGCACTACAAACGGCGTTGTAGTTCTAAAATAATTGCCGCCAGTTTTATGTACAGGTAATGGCAATTCATCTTTAACTTTTTCTAATATAAACTCCCATAGTTCAGCATCCACATTAACATTTTTAACATTTGACTGCTTTTGTTTAAAATGTGTTTCTTTAAGTTTTAGTTCTTTAACTAGTAACCATTGAATATCGTATTCATCTAACTTTTCTAAGCAAACCTTAGGTGGACTAGCAAGTCGTTTTGCTTCTTTTACAACGTTAGGGTTTAAATTGTGGATTGATGTCATAAAAATTGTTACCTCTAATCGTATCTAGCCTTTCTATCCAGTCTGTAAATTTGTTCCATTTTTTTGTAGGATTTTCTGCACGCAACCTTTGGGCAATATGTTCTAAATGTTGTACGGTTTCTAGATTATTAATTAGTTCCTTTCGAAACTCATCAGGGATGTGTTTTATATGTAAATTATCTGGTTTACTCAGGATTCTAAACATACCTCGTTCTGCAGGCATCGGCGCCCTCATTAAGTTTTTTATATACAAGAAATTCCAATACTCATGTATGTTAACTAGGTGTGCTATATTTAAAACACTTACAACTGTATTTGTTGATAACAGATAGTTGTTATTTTCTTTAAACAGTTCAAAATATTTTTGTATATTCTTTTCTATTGTTTTCCAATCGCTATGATAACGTACATATTCTGCAACGTCTCCAATTCCATCGATACTCATAATAATATGCACTCGTTCAAAATGTTTCCAATAGTTTTTAAATTTGTATGGATCGTGCATAAGATTAACAATATATACTAATCTAATATTTTTAGCAATATCGTGTTTAATAAATTTTTTAATTAAAGATAGATGTTGTGGCATCATTAAAATTTCGCCACCTGCTAGTTTAATAGTTTTTAGATTTTTTAATATATCCCAACTTAATTGCTCAATTTTAAATGACTTTTCTACGCCGCTGGCATTCTCAACAATACGGTCGCCGAAACTGCTAAACAATTCTCCTTTTGCAAGACCGTATAACTGTTGTTCATCATCATACCATTTAGAACTATTATAACTTCCACACGTTACACAAGCAAGGTTACATAAGTTACCTAAATTTATTTCCATTGTTTCTAGTCTAGGTTCTGCTTGAAATCCTCTTGCATCATTATGTATTTGCCTATGACTTTTGCCGCCTTGTGCTTCATGTTCTGAACAAGTTACACAATTTTTAGGCAACGGCTCGCCATTAAGCATACCTTGCCTAACCTTTTGCATATAAGGACTATCAAACATTTCCTTAACGTTTTTCGCTGGTGGATGATCGGCCATTCGCCACCAGCAACAAGGAGTAACTTTGTTATTATCAATATAAGTATGAGAAAAGGCAGCATTGCAATAAGATGTTTTCTTATCCATTTTAAATTCCGTCAAATAAAAATTCATTTAAAGGAAATAATTTTAAATAATTCGTTCCTTTGCTAACATCATATGCGTCTAGAAATGTTTTTAATTTTCGTATTTCATCATAATTTGGTTCTAAACTAGAATAATTATCGCACATATCTAATATGTGAGATTGATATTTTTTATATTGTCTAAAATCTTGCTTCGCAACAAGTTCTTTAACACGTTTTAATTTATTTCCATACTCTTTCATATAAAATTTAGAAGGCTTAGATACAAAATTATAATGCGGAACAACTCCGGGTGTATTATCATCTAACCATTGACATATTGTATCTAAGTATTGTATATTAAGTATACTTAATGCAACATTACAACGCATTCGAGTTATTTGTGGATGGCCATACCATTCATTATAGTATTCTTTAAAGTTTATTTGAAAATTATCCCAATTTAAATTAGTTCTAACATATTCTCCTTGTTCGCCAACTCCATCAATACTAAATCTAACAAATACAGTATGTCCTGCATTAAAAAGTCTTTCTAAATATTCATAATGTTTAGTTTTAAATTTCGCTGGCCAGTACCCATTAGTGCTATAACTGATTTGCTTTTTTGTTGCATCTTTTGGAGCATTTAGTATTAAATCTAATAACGGATAAAAGTCTTCGTGTATTACTGGTTCGCCGCCAAACAATTGAATGGATTGGATATCATTATAATTATCTTTTATCCATTTAAAGTATTGCTGTCGTGTTTCTTTTGGGTCGATATCTCTGTTCATCCAAGATAATGCAGTGTCACTAAATCCTACATCTTCTTCCCACAAAGAACTACATATTGAATGACACGTTAAGCATTTAATATTACATAAGTTACTAAATTTAATTTCTACCCATTTAGGGCCCATAGTTTTAATAGCAGATGTTCCGCGTTCTGGCCAAATGTCTGATTCAAATACTTTGCGGTAACTTTTATCGCCGCCACTTGCTTCGGATTGCCAACAATCGTTACAAGCAGGATGTTTTTCTCCTGCTACTAATGCTTTCCGTAACTCTTGCAACGGTGCATGATTATTAAATTGTATCTCGCCGCTCTCAAGCGGCTGATATTGTTGTCGCGGGCAAATACGCCACATACCGAGTCCGGTATCAATACTATACCATTCCCACGGATGAGCACAGGCCGTATCTGTTTGCTTAGGACTGTCCGGATGGACTAATTTTTCTTGGGTTCTCCAACTCATACTAATGTACCTACTATGTGTATACGTTCGTCAACTGGTGATCCATTAAATGCAGAATGATAGTGCCCATTTGTACTAACCTTCCATATTTTTCCTGTAGACAGATGAAATGATTCTTCTTCGATTACCATACGACAGCCAGGATGTGTAACTACAGGAATATGTATTCTATCCTCAGTATCTTTATGCCAAGTTAATGCAGTTTTACGTATATTAACCATTATTCTAATTCTTCCTAGTTGATAATTTTTCTTTAAGTTTTTTAGTAGTTCAAACGTATACGGAAATTCTTGTAATTCGTGATTAAGTTCTGTAAAATCTTCTTCCCTTAACGGTATTTCTCTATCATATTGCTTAAATTTTCTATCATTCTCTGTAGCATATAAACGAGAGCCGCATCCATGATACCATGGGTCTTTACAATCTACAGGATGCGTTAGGCATAACTGCTTATCCCAATAATGTAATGGTTTTTCTGCAATTATATATAATATTTCTTCTTCTAATACTCCGGGCCCGTCATGGGCACTAAGTTCCGTATAGTATTTGCCTACTATCATTATTCCATACCTATTGTTGGTGCGCCCCAACCTGTATTCATTAATGTAGCAAACTTTGGAACTGTATCAGCAAACTTCTCGTTACGTGCTTTATCTAATTTACTAGTAAAGTCAACAAACTGCGGTATTAAATGACTTAAATCATCAGCATTCATATAGTTGCAAAGTTGATTCCAGTTTTGTTTTTGCTTTTCGTTTGGGCCGTTGTCCCACAATTGTTTCATTACAATATCCTTACAATGCTGTGTTAAAATAGGCAAACTTAAACAACTAGGTGCCGCGGCATGTGTATGATTTAACCATGTACTATTACTAAATGGTTCTTTGTAATATTTATCCATCATTTCCGCCCACCAGTTAGTTATGTTAGGAACGTCTAGTATATTATAAACTGTAATTGTAGGACGAGAGCCCACAGTAATATTCATATCATGACTTAATTCCATAAGACGTTGTGTTACTTTTTTAACTGTATTAAAATTAGTAGGGTGTCGTACATATTCTATTACAGGGCCAATACCATCTAAACTTGTAGCAAATTCAACGTGCTTGAATTTTGACCATAAGTTAATTAAATTCTTTTTAGGCATAATTGTTAGATTAGTACTATAATTTAAATAAACATCTTTTGCTTGTCCCATGTCTACTAACTTCTGTAATATTACCGAATATTCAGGCATAATAAAAGGCTCACCACCAGTCATTTTTAAATGTCTAATGTTAGGTAACACCTCATCAAGTTTTGACATATCGATAGTTCGTGGCTCTGGATGTTCTTCAATATACTTAGGTATGTCGTCGGGTCTCCATCCGTGATATTCTTTTGTAACTTCCCAATCCTTATACCAGTTAGTGCTAAATGCTGGGCCGCACATACGACAACGTATATTACAACGATTATTAAAACTTAATTCTAGCCATGTAATCTTAGGATTATTAGTATCTAAATCATAGTGTAGGTCTCCTAAGCGTTCAATGTCTCGATTATAATTTTGCCTAAGACTTGTGTGCTTGCCGGCATCTTCCTCTTGCCAACACTTTATACATCCACTATTCCTTCTACCAGATAGCATATCATCGCGCAGATTAGTTTGAAAATCTCCTGTAAAGATTTCCTCTAAACTATAACCACGTATGTTATTTTCTTTTGGAACTTTTTGTCCTGTATAACGGCAGCAAGGTTTTACTTGTCCGCCAGGCCCTAAAAACTGATGGTTCCAGCCGAAACTGCAAAAGGTATCGGAAGGCCAATTCATTTGTTTAATATAATCCTTTCTGCATTAGATGAGCCGAGTCCACTAGTAAACTCATAATCTGTGCCGCAAGTTCTACCACACGTATGTAACTTTCCAGGAGTATCTTTTTGTGTATTTGACCAACTCTTAACTAAATCTTTAGCATACCAGTCGTGTTGTAATATGTTTTCAAGTTTAAAATTACGTATGGAATTAAAGCCTGGACTATGTATGGCTTCCAATGCTTGTAATTGTTGTTTTTGTATATTGTTTGTTCCAATAAAAAATTCTGGTGCGCCTACCCAACAACATGGCCATACTTTTCCTTGAAAATCAATATAAATTGTTTTATCTTTTTGATACTTACATTCTATAGGAGTAACATCTACATAATTAGACCATGAACCGTATTCTTGTAATACATATTCAAATTTTGTTTTATTTTTATTATCTTTATCAGATATAACTCGCAGTCGTTCACCAGTGTTTTGTTTAAAAACTTGCTCGGTATCCCGTGTTGTATTGTTTTTAAATTCTTGATTGGCTACAAATCTACTAGTATTTTTTATTACCATAGACTTAAAACCCATTTCTTTTGCTAATGCTTTTGCTTCTTCAACTTGGTGTGCGTTGTGATCAAATATTAAGTAATCCCATCTAGCATTACCACCTGCATCAATAAATGCTTTAGCATTTTTCATTATAATATCAAAGTTACTGTTTACACGATATAAATGATTTGTATCTGCAAGGCCGTCTATGCTAAAATAAACTTGATCGCGCGGCCTGTTAAAAATAATTGCTAATTTCTTCCACCAATCGGGTTTTCTTGCACTGCCGTTTGTGTACAATTGCATAGATTTAACACCAGAATAACGTAACCAAAAAGCACACTCCATCCAAGTTCCACTAGCAATACTATCACCATAACTGCCGCACCAATATACCCTATCCAGTTGCGGAGCAAATTCGGGTGTAAAGATCTTCTTATAATCTTTTAGTGTAAGTTCAGATAAAGGCAATTCTGGATTAAGTTGTCCTTCGTGTACTCTTGCACACTGTGGGCAAAGTAAATTGCACTTGCTGGTATGCTCGAGGTGAACTACTTTAATTTCATCTAAGTTTAAATATGTGTTCATTATATATGTATTTAATCGAATAAATATTATATGTATGCAATCGTCGAATAAATACTATTATGAGCATTGATAAAGTAATATGGGTTAAAGACTTCATTGTGGCCAAGGTGCAATCCCTTTTTAATAAATTTATTGAACAAATATCAGGTAAGCCAATTCCACAAGAGCCGAAAGCCTGGGAAAAAGATAATAGATCATTTTGTATGTTACCATTTAGTCATTTCTCACCACGTGCAGATGGTAAAGTAAAGATATGTTCGGAACAGCAACACTTTGAGGGAATTCCTAGAACAGGAACTGAGGATCAAATTGATCTTGTTAAAGGATTAATTCCTGGTGTTGAACCGTTTAATTTAAATAAAGGCGATACATTAGAAGATGTGTGGAACTCTGAGTTTTATCGAGACCTCCGACGTAAAATGTTAAAAGGCCAACGTGTTAATTTATGTAAACAATGTTATTTAGATGATAAAACCGCAGGCTATGAAAATTTAAATTATCCACGGCTGGCGGACGCTGGAGGTGTGTTGCAAATGTCACCTGCAACACAAAGTAAAAGATGGGCGTTAACATACGACCTAGAGTTTGTAAACGATTATAAAGAGGTTATTCAATATGCTGATGACAACAATGGACATATGGGAGAACACTTACCTCAACGTTATGAAATGCGTCTTAGTAATAAATGCAATCTAGCGTGTAGAATGTGTGCCGCCGAAAACTCTTCGTTGTTTGCAAAGGAAGTAGTTAATAACCCAGAATTATTATCTTGGTCAACCCGAGATGCGGAGTATATGAAAAGATATTTGCCAGGTAAACTTGAACTAGACAAAAATCCAGAGTTAATTGAATCTATAATTAAATCACTTCCTACGATGCACTTCTTAGAATTGCATGGTGGCGAACCTACGTTGCATGACGGCATATGGGAAGTTGTACAAGCCGCAATTGATGGTAACTATGCTAAAAATATTTTTGTAGAGGTACATACAAATCTGCTAAAATTAGAAGAATGGCAAATTGAATTATTAAACCAGTTTAAACGTCTTAAAGTAGGCATTAGCATAGATGCTTATGACGAGGAAAATCATTATATTCGATATCCTTCAAATTGGGATACAATTAACGAAAAGATGAAACTGTTACGTGTATTAGATAAACAAAAAGTATGGATACGAATAAATTCTGTCATACAATTCTTTAATGCCGCAACTCTTTATAAATTATGCTGGTGGCTTGATGAAATTAATACTGAATATGATTTGGGTGTTGAACACGGCATCGGCCAAATTGTTAGAGTTTTACATTATCGTGCAGAAATGTTACCTAAAGAGTTACGAATTAAAGGTGCAACTGAATTAAAAAGATTTATTAAGGAAAGTAATTTATGTAATATTGATAGTCCACATCATGCTACACGATATGGTAAGTCTCGAGTAAAACAACAAAAATGGATGTACCAAAGCCAGATTGATATGCTAGAAAAAGATTATGATATAGAAGAAATGAATAGAGATCTTGGAAAAAATGTAGTACGAAAATACGATTATAATTTATTATTAAATCAAACATTAACACTTGATAAGATACGAAAAACTGATTATCGAAAAGTACTCCCTCACTTACCAGATCTTAATGATTTAGTTATATTTGAGGGTGAGAAATAATTGATTTTAATCTAGGGAATGTCTCAAGTACGTTAGTTCCTCTAGCACTGTCTAATTGTTTAGCATACTCAACAAATTGCTCTAATAATTCTTTATCATAACTCCTACTATAAAGGTATGAATTTATATTAGAAGCAATGTGCCATCCCTTTTCTGTGCCAGACTCTACGTCAATTTTAATAGTATCTTTAATTTCATCTGGTAATAATCCTGGATGTAGGAAGTTAGGATCGTTCCAAACATGGCTTGGATTAAAATGTTTAATTCCTAACTCCTTTAGTCGAGGTAAAAACCAATTTAGATCATCGTTTACATATAAAATATTAAATAAACTTATTGTATAATTAATGGAAATAGACGGAGGCCTTTTTAATTGTTTTAACATACGAATATTCTTAATTAAATTATCCCATTTAATTGGCCAACGTAAGTATTCTACCCTTTCTTTAATACTGTCTATGCTTAATGTAAATCTTAAATTAGGTAAGTCTTGCCATAAATCAATATATTCTTGTGTAAAGTTATTGGCATTAGTAATATATTTTATTGTACAGTTAGGATTATTTTCTTTAAGGAATTTTAATACATCTTTATGTTGTTTTAATAGTAAAGGTTCGCCGCCGCCAAACTTAATTAACTTAGCATTGCGTAATATTTCATTTAATTCTTCCCAAAACTTTTTATCTTCCCACCATTTAGAGATGCCAGCGGGTTTCTCCATACCTGTTTTAATATTAATACTTCTTTCTAACTCTGCCCATTTACTGCTATTAATAGAGCCGCACATTATACACGCTAAATCGCACGTATTACCAATACGTAAATCTAAATCATATATTAATTCTTTTTTAATAGTACCGTCTGCATTGGTATTGTTTACAGCATCTTGATATGTAAATTGATTATTCGGCGGATTAACTAATTGCTGTTGACGCTTACTCATTCCCCCGTTGTCTTCTGTTTTATAGCAGTAACTATAACACTCTTCTGGCCGTTCGCCTTTAAGCATTTTAAGTCGTGCTTCATTAAATGAAGGATTATTGGTGAGACTTAGATAACTATCTCGCTGTGTTGAAACACAGCATAGTTTAGTTGTCCCTGTTGTATGTAGGAATAAATGCGTCCACGGTAACGGACAGAAGTTTTTCATGGTAATATATCCGATCCATATATCCAAGGTATAGCATAAAACCAACTAATTAATAGGATATATGTAGTATAATGTAGTATTTGATCTATTGTAACTAACATCCAAAATCCAGTATCTTTATCATGCCATCCAAAATATTTATTAGTATTTGACTTAATCCAATCAATATGCCAGTGTGCAATCCAGTCGCACAAGGCGGCTTGTAACGCTGTATAAGGGTCTACAAACGGTATAAACACTAACAGGGTACCCAACCCATGCTCAATATAGTGTTTCTGGGACTTAAACCGAAGCCAATGATACTTAGGGCCTATGCCTTCCCATCCATGCCAGCGTTGTATTGCTAAATCGCATATGGCGTGCTTGATTAACAACAATAATATTAGTTCCATACTAATATTTATTGTGCCATACATATGTTACTAAATGTATTTATTATGGTCTTAATTATTAATTAACCTCATAACTAAAACCATTTGCATTTGCAGGAAAGTCTGCCCTGCACATTACTTTTACTCTAACGTTAGGATAATCTAATTGATATGCCTGCCAAGTACCTCGTATTCTTTCGGCTTCTTGTTCGCAATGCTGTTCTCCTAGCATTAACGTATGCAACGGTAGCGTATTATCCTCTTGCCAATTACCAGTACACGGGCAAAAGGATATCATTATCATTAACAACCATGGTGTAAAACTCATTTTGCCTTACCTCCTTTGTGTTGTAAGAACTCTTTCAATTCTTTTTGCTTATCTTTCTCCAGAATAACTTCAGCGTAGTCGCCCTCACCAGCCTTAAAAACATATTTTAATGCTCTGTATATTCGCTGGAAGACATTACCAAAACTGTTTAAACGAATACTTATATACACCTCAGGTTCGTCATCGATATACTCAACAACAAATTGATGGTCTACCGAATGGCAAGCACAAATAAAAACTTTTGTAATCATTTATAAAATGTTCCTTGTATTGATTTAATCTCTAGTACATTAAAGTTCGGGTCTTCAACAAAGAATGTTTCTTGTTGTGTATCCTTCCCTTCAAATCTTATGTAAGGTGTATCTAAAAATCCAACACTATTCTCTACACTTTTCTTTACTTTTATGTATATATCCCACGGTAAATGTATGCCAAAGTGTGGTATACATACTGCCCCCATGTCTACATCATGTCGTTGCCTATCTACTGATTTAGTTTGTCTAGGTTCACTACTGTGTAGTGTAAGTTCGTTCCCCCAAAAATCTATATCCTGCCATTTACCATCTTCATTTGGCCCTAGAGTACAACCTAACATGTCTGTATAAAAAGGCAATGTTATTTTTAAGTCTCCACCTTCAACCGCTAAATGAAAAACGTTGTTCATCACAATTGCTCCTACACAATATCTTATTACTATTTAACCTCACGCCCCGGATGATTTTTATATTACTTCTAATGCGAAGCATAACGGTCCGCGCAATTTTTTAACAATGTCTTACAAGTCTCTACAATACTATCCACAATACTATCCACAATACTATCCACAATACACATCTCATGTTAGATTAAAGCCACACAAGTCCTATCTATGTTTACGCTACTTTACAATACAAGTACCTTTCTTAATGATATTTCGTGAGCCTCACACGCAACAGTAGTGTATACTATAGTAACTATTAACACTCTCATTAATGGCTTTGCAGTTACTATAATAACTATACGCAATCATTACAAAGGAAATAAATATTACTTAATAAAGTAGTTGTTAGGATAACAGAGTAATTTGCAAATGAATAATCCATTTATGAGGCACCCTAGTGCTGTAGGCGAAACTTACATAGAGCATATGGGCAATGCATTAAAGTTTAGTTTTACGTTTTTACAGTTAGCAGTTATAGCATATATACACGCATTCTTTCCATTTATATTTGTTAATACAGGTAGTGAGAAAGTAAAAGAACTAAACAAATTAATGCAAAACAGAAGAGAACAGGAATACCATTAGTAACGTAAAGAGGAGTTACCAACTAGCATGGCATTATATAGCAGAAGTAAAGGCGTAAACTATAATAACACGTTACATAAGAAAGACTGGACTACAGCAGATATGTTTGTAGCATTACTTGCTGGTATAGCAATAGGTACTACAGCGGGACTATTACTACTAATGTATCTAGTTACATAATTAAAGAACAATAAAGAAACAATAAAGAACAATTAATTCCTTAAGGCATCTTAAAGATCTTTTATTAGCGTCGTGAGGCAAATGTTATAAAACCATGGGCCCCATGTGTTGAGAACAAGGTAGACCTTTTCGCATTACCTGTGGTCCTAATCTTGTCAACCTTAAAACTATGTCGTAACCTTGTATACGACCATGTTCACCATGTGTCAACCGGGAAAACCGTTCTGTTATGGTTGACATATGGACTAATCTATACTATAGTTGAACTAAATACTTGTAGAATAGAATATTGTGCGACAGAGTCGCTTTGAGGATTATACATTGATTAATAACGATAATGAAAAAGGTAAGTTACCCGCATGGCAAGACCCACATAAGTACTTAAATTATGTTATCGCTGGTTGTATTCTTACTAGCCTAGGTGTCGCATTACTTCTTTACAAGTTTATTGCCTGGATTATATAAAATTAAAGGTTGACAAAGTACGCCGAATCGTGTACTATGTATATACTAATTAGATGACGGTCTAATAAGCGCGGCCGCGAAATTTGGCACCATGGTGGCAAAGAGTATCATGAGAAAGTTTGCCTGATCGGCAATAATATCAAGTAGGGCCGCCCCTCTACGTTATGCGTCTAGGGCGGAAAAGGCTGGCACATGGTCATATCGATCGGCGTGCCGGCCTTTTTTTGTGGCTTGAGCCTATATATAAGGGCATATATACTAGGATCCGAATAGGGCATATGCAATCGAATATAGTACTATAAGCATGTATATTAGAATATAGTACTATAAGCATATGCTAATGGAGATGCTTAGGCAATCCATGCAAATACTGCGGTGAATATAGGGTATATTCACCTGATCCTTAAGGTTGACAAGACCACAACATGTAGTATAATGTATACATACTGTGAGAATACGTCGACCACAACATATAGTAATGATAAACACCCTTAAATACCACCTCAGATATTGGTACGGATTCCTCTCTGGCGCCTCTTTTATGGCGATTGTATTGACTATATATAGTCTTACAGGATGAAGTTGTAACTGCCCTGCTTTGACTACATATAGTGCCCCGGGTCTCCAGGTGATTCCCGGGTTTTTTTATGGTTATTTAAGGTTGACAGACCGAGATATCATGCTATAATGTATACATAATGAGAAATAAGGAACACAAGATGACAGAAGACCTAGGTAAGTTGATCGAAGAGCGGATCTTCCCGGCGATGATTGAGGACTATAAGCGGTTCATGCCGCCTACTAATAAGATCCGGGTTGATATGTTTAACGACTTTGTTCGCGGTCTAACGTATAAGGCCGGATCGAAGTACATCAAGATCACCGATTCCGTACGGGGTGGCGTCAAGATGTTCGTAGTTGCCAAGGATGGCACCAAGGGTTTCAAGCGTGGAGACATCCTGAAGCCGGCAGGTTATGCGGCCCCGGCCACTAACTTCGCCCGCGGTAACGTTATCGATAACGACATGAGTGGTGTGCGTTGGACCGGAGCACTATGAGGACCCTTAAGGACCCATGGATGCTTGCGTCCGGCATTGCTATAGTAGCGTTTATATCCCTCGTACATAACGGAGTTCTTTAATATGCATTTAAATGAAGTACTGGAATTCCTCCAGACTGCCGATAAACAACAGTTGGAGATTATCGCCTCCTACACTTCTATGAACCGTAAGCAGTTAGGTAAACAGACTGTTCGCGAGTTAACGGTAGGCGATAAGGTTACATGGACCTCCCCTAAGACCCGAGGCAAGTATGCTAACAAGACCTTTAAAGGTACAGTATGTAAGATCAATACTACTCGCGTTAAGGTCGATACAGGGTCTGGTATATGGAACGTCCCCGGATCTATGCTCGAGGTAGTATAGTAGATGGGGGATGGTGTAGCGGTAACACGACAGGTTTTGATCCTGTTATCCTAGGTTCGATCCCTAGTCCCCCAGCCATATAAGGAGATATATAATGGCAAGTGATAGTAGGAGCACTATAGAGTTAGTGTATACGAAGGATGTATACGATCGCGACACTGAGAACGGTATATACAAGGTTAAACGCATAGTGAATAGCCTTAACTACAAGCCGGGTGATTTCCTTGATGAGAAGGAGGTTAGCACTTTGGTCAAACATTCCAGGTTCAAGGTGGTGATAACTTAAAAAAGATTTTCGGTCATCGGCCGGAGATCCTTTGTACAGAGATAGGGGGGCTGAGAACTGTCCAGCCTATCGACCGTTTGCCTGATTTTCTGCCATTTGCATAGATTGATCGTTATGGTTGACAAAAACAATGCACTGTCTTATACTATGTACATACTATGTAAAAATGAATTGAGAACCTGGATTTAATTTTTTTTTGCGCTATATTTTTTTAATGCTGTATATAAAGCCTGAGGGGGCAAAGGAGCATACGTTATGGAAGCATTATGTTTGGTTATGTTAGTATTAGCACTACACGCCTTCCTTTAAAGATGTACTCACAAAGAACCTTCTAGGAGACTATAATGTATGTTGCTAATTGTGTATCAGCAGTTATAAATGTTTCTATATTGTTATTAGCGTTATTGGCGTTAGTTGCTGTTATATATGTATTGCAAGTAATGATATAAACAGTATTTTATAAATACTCTTAATAATTGTTTTTAGGAGTGTTTATATAATGGAAAGTATTTTATTTGTAGGGTTAATAGTTTGTATGTTATTGGTTGTACCAATTCTTGCCGCAACATACATGTACTATATAAAATCGAAAGTAACTACAGCAGAATGGGCGAAGGAAGCATTAAAAGAAGAAAATAGAATTAAGGAAGCGCAGAAGAACCCGATATGGTGGTCTATGCATTTATAGGCGTATATGAAAAAACTTATAGAAGAAATAAGAGAAACATTTGATACAAAGAAGATCTATAGGGCAAAATGGGTATGGTATCACACTATACTTGCGGCGGAGTTATTTTTAATTATTATATTGCTAATTGGTATATTAGTAAAGATATAAAGGGTGTTACAAGATGCAAAAAACATTAACTAAAGGATATACAGTGACTGGTAAACTTACCTATTACATGAACCTATTCGATAAGGATGGAAAAATGATTGAGGGCAATTGGCAACGATGCAAAGATATTGTTGTTGAATATGATAAAGCACATCCGTTTCAACATTATACAATTAGAAAAGATACAGTAAAGCGTCTTGCAAAAAAGTATAATGTAAGTTATACGGACGTTGTTACAAATATAGAACTGTTATCTGGCATTTCTTTTGATCGTGTTGAGAAGGTTGTAACCTTTAATGAATGATGGATACGGCAATGCTGATCTGATAAAATTTAAATTGAAAGTAGTGGTCGCAGTCTTGTTAATAAGTGTGCTATTAGCCGCTTGCTATGTTACATTTGAAGTAATATAGAGAGAGAGGGAGGCAGATGATTAAAAAAGAAGTTGCTGATTGGGCATACGAACAATTTACCAAGCATGGTGTTCGTAAACCAGAAACATATACGGCAAAAGAATTAAAATATATATGTCCTGATATTCCGACAGATTTTATAGATGAACATGTAAAGACAAGGTGAGATGATTAAAAAAGAAGACCCGACGCCGGATAAAATTGTTAAACCGGTTTGGCGCATAGCGTTAAGCAAAGTTGTTATCCAGCCGAGCATGTATTGTCGAGAAGTTAGAGTTGTTATGGGCAAGGCAGAAGATAAATGGTTTATTCTAGCAGTGGTTAAGTTTAAACTTATGGTTATAACTGGTGCTTGGAAGTATGTATTAAATAGGGTGTTTAAAGGTTAAAAAATTGCTGAACCGATTTCGATGGAGTTTATGGTTAACACTCGGGAAGAAAAAATATGACTGAACTAACAGACAAGGAACTAACAGGTCCTGATAAAAAACTATTAAAGATTAAACGAGTAGACAGGGTAGATACTACAGTACTTTCTCCTTGTATCGATATATGCGAGTACGCTGTATATAACACGTTACGTAAGGATTATTATGTTAAAGTTACTGACGGCGGCGCGACGTTTCATGCCCGTACAGAAAAATTATGCGTAGGTTGTTTCCGAAATGAAGAAGAACTTATTAATTGGTGGGCATGGGATGCTCCTAGAAAATTACAAGCATTAGCAGATATTAAAGAGAGAAAACAAAATGTCAAAAACAGATAAGCAAGAATTTAATCCAGAGGCTTTTCTTTTTGTAGATAAAGCCGATGCACCCGAAGCACAGTATCTATATAAAGTAATTGATACTAGCAAGGGTAATACTCCAGTTGCAGACCATTATTTCGATAATAAAGAACAAGCAAAGATACATCGTAATAACTTAAATGAAGAGGCCGGCAATGAGAACTTTAAGTATCAACTTCGTAAGGGCCCCGATCACTGGAAAGTCTAAGGCATCTCTTATGGTTGACATGAAAGTACGACGATGGATTCCAACCTTACAGTTAGCGACGATTAACCTTACAGTTAGCGACCTAGGTCAGATGAAGAAGTATGGGCCAAAGATCCTGGAAAAATTTAGAATATGAAAATTAATTATATTAGTGACCTGCATTTAGAATTTGGCCCATTGGAAATTGAACCAGAGGCTGGAGATATTCTTATTCTTGCTGGCGATGTTTGTATTAAATGTCGAGTCGATTGGATCAATGATATTGCCGGTAGGTTTAATCATGTGATATATGTTCTCGGCAACCATGAATTTTATCGCGGCGCAATAGACAGTATCTATAGAAAAACAAGAGAAGGCCTTGTTGATAATGTTCATCTGCTGGAGAATGAGAGTATAACAATTGATAACGTTACATTTCATGGAGCAACATTGTGGTCAGATTTTTGTAATGGCAATCCAATGTCATATATGGAATGCAATAATGCAATAAACGATTATCGCTTAATTCGAGCCGGTGATGGCGAACATAGATTTAATCCACAAATTGCCCATAGTTTGCATAGGATTTCGAAAGCGTTTTTGCAAGAGAATGTAAAGGAGGGTGATGTTGTTGTTACGCACATGGCGCCATCTCTTCTTAGTATTCATGAAAAATATAAAAATGATATGAACATTAATGGAGCATATGCATCTGATCTATCAGAATTAATTCTCGATACGAAGGCAGAGCTTTGGTTTCATGGGCATGTTCATACATCGTTTGACTATACTATTGGCAATACTCGTATTTTGTGTAACCCACGCGGATATGTTGGCGAGGAATTAAATCCAGAATTTACACCTAACGCTTTAACATACCTTAGAGAGAACGTATAATATGTCACCACTTGTACACTCACTTATAGCAACTGGTTGTCTAGCAATAGCATATTACGCTGGACGTTTTTTAGCACATACTAGTATAATAGAACATTTGTTTGACGTAATGATTGATGATTTAATGACCAAGTTAGAGAAAGATGGTTATTTAAAGATAGTGAGAGGCGAAGACGGCGAGCGCGAACTAGTATCGATTGCTGAAATTGAGGATAAGGCATGTCGTAAATTAGTTGAAGATGTTAAGAAACTAGAAAAGGTAAAAGAAAATGGTTAATATATCTGAAGACAATGTAACTATTACAATGACGTTTGATCAGCAAGATGCAATTATAGTGCAGGCCATGAAACGTATATATAGAGATACTCAGAACACAATTGCTAAACTTGAAAGCAACTCTAATTTGAAAGAGTATCAAATGGATGATCTAATCTATGATCAAAAATTACAGGCAGCATGTGAAGTGCTTCTTAGATATCATCTTACAGATCATGACTATAAAAAGGAGATGGAAAATGAGTAAATCAGTAAGCATCACTTGTGTAGCAGACGACCATATACAGTGGGGGTCGCCGGTGGCGGGATCAATACACGTAGAAGAGTTTGTAGGAGACAATCTGATGGGCGGCCAGTTCTTTGATAACATGAACTCTGCCCTAGAACATGTAAGAAACTATTTAGAAGAATCAGTTATACTACGTACGGAAGAAGTCAATTAAGGTTGACAGCAACCGTCCTCTCATATATAATATTTATTGGAGAATATAAATATGAAAAAGAAACCGTATAGCATGAACTATGATACAATCGAGGACCTAATGAGGGGTTATTATGCTGGAGTTATTGCAACAAGCATGAACATAAACCCAAACCCGGGTGACACGATTATTAATACAGCCAAGTCAGGCGACTTTGCACTTGGTATGCTAGGTTCAGTAACTGATATAACCCTTAGTCGAGAAGATGTAATTAAAGTATTCGGAGATAATTCCGAAGGTAGTAAACGTGGGTTTGTTGTTGATTGGCACTATATGCCTGCTAAGATTTCAGCAGATTATACATGTGTCGAGGGTGGTTATATTATCAATGATGATCTATTACACGTATATGATGATATTGTAAAGTCATCCTTTTAATGCCCCTGTATTAATGCATAACAAAATCAACTAAGGTTGACAAGATTGCGAAATCCGTATATAATATGTACATACTTTAATTAGTATATTTTATTAACTACCGTCTTAATTGACGTAAAACAGGAGGACTTATGTCCACAGCAACCGTTGTACAATTGCGGCCTGGCTTATCCGCACGTAACTCCAAAGCCAACCCATGGGGTGTAAAGCAAGTCCATAAGTTAGATCAATATCTAAATAAAAAGATTTATGAGACACTTAAGGATCGTTGTAAACCCCTCAACTCCCCACCAGAGCGTGAAAAGATACAGAATGCTATTAACGCATTAAAGTTACGCCTTAACGGTCAGCGTTATAATCAAAAGCACTTCGGTGAGTTAGTATACGTTAAACTAAAACATTTTGTTATTAACATTGACAATCAGCGTGATGTTGATTGGGATCACTTAGCACATATTATTAATACTTGGGATCCTCGCATTGCACAACCAATAAATGGTATAAGGCGCAAGGACGGTACAATCAGCGTACCTGAAGGCCAGCATACGTTAATAGCATTATATCTTTTAATGATGTATGGTTTACTATCTAAAAACTTTGAAGTACAATGCAAAATTATTGATGAAGACTTAATAGTACCCGATAGCGACCTTGTTGGCGAAGCATTTGGTAACAAGTTGTTTAGGATTATTAACTACAAAGGCCGCAAAACTATTGAACCGTTTTACATGCATCGCAGTAGGGTTAATGGTGTACGTAATTACAATAGCACATTGTTAGAAGATGTCCAATCAGAACGCATTCAGACATGTGTTGAAGAGAATGTTATGTATACAAGGCCGGCTATAGATGCACGTGGCCACGGAGCAGAGCCGGGTATGGTAACATATATTACAGGTCTTAATAAGATAGCAGAGGTAGAATCTCCAAACTTTAACGAGGCTATCGGTGATTTAGACTATGCACTAGACATGCATAACACATATTTTGCAAATGAAAAAGGTGTTGACGGTGGTTTTATTCTCGCACTAGGACGTTATGCAAAGATTGCACGTGAAGCAAATGTTGAACTTACTAAGAATCATACTAAAGCGTTAATGAAGTTCTTTAAACAGACGTATGCATCTCCTGGAAAGTTTCATAAGACATGTAAGATTAGGTTAAAGACATTTCAGAAAGCAAATGATCTTAAGGAATCTTGGAGCGATACTTGTTTATGTCCGATACTAATTATGGATTTTGCAGGTTGGTGCGATAAGAAAAACCTTGATTATCCTATACTGCCTGATAAAGATATTAACAAGTGGAAAGGTATTTAACAATGAAACCATATTACCTATACACTCGAGTTAATGAATATGGCAGAACTGGGTTTGGTATTACAAGCAATTTAACAAGGCGCAAGCAAAACTATGAAGGACATTGCGGCTATGCAATTGAGTTCGATCAAGTATTCGTAGGACCTAAGAATCATATTGAAGACCTTGAAGATAAGATTAAACAAGAGTTTAATGATCATATGTTTACGACAAGTTACAAATATGAATGGATAAACGAAACAGTTGAACCACAGCAGGTTAAAATGTGGATCCATTGGGAGATTGAAAACACTTTCGAAGGAATAATACATGAAGTCTAAACTAAACAAGAAAGCACAGAAGTCGTATGACAATTGGTCTGCGGTTGCTCCTAAACCAGACGTCTATCGAGCAGGGCCTATCCTCCCATATAAGACTGCAAGAAAGCAAAACAATGCTAGGTTTAACGAAGCCATTAAGTATGGTGAAGAATGGGAAATGCACGTTGGCAAACGGTTATCAAACAAGTATCATGGCTACGAAGTAAAGCACGTTTCAGATATATTGCCCGCTGGCCAGTATAGGCTTAATAACAATAAGTATCCTGACTTTACACTTTACGATTATAACAAGATGCGGATGATCCTTATTGATGCTAAACGCAAGAAAGGATATGATCCTCGAGACGGACGACAGTATGTTACAATGGATGAGACATATATTGATGCATACCAAAACATACAAAAGCATTATGAAGACCAAGGCTGGACTGTATCTGGTAAGATATATTTCTTTGTCGAACGAAAAATGGATCTTTATGTAGCAAATGATTTCCAACCGCACCATTGGCAGAAGTTCAATAACCAATATGGTAAGAACACAGTTGGTATCTATTACTTAGATCAAATGGGTACGGATACCAAAGTACTTAAAGGTTGGGTTGGACAACAACATTTGAAAGTACTGCCGTTCTAGAAGATATTATGGGTAAATACTTTATATAGGAAGAAAATAATGTTATACCAAGTACGATTTAATTTAGATAGTGAACTTGCAATTGCAGTTCGCGGCGGCGTTGCATTACCAGCATTGCAAATACTTAATGATATATTAGAAGCCAATAATGCAGAACTAATTTGCCAATTGGATGCATTTGAAAATTTTTGTAAAGAGAACGGCCACCTTGCAACCAAAGCAAGATTTGAGGGAGACGCGGATGGCCTGTTACCGTTGTTTCTGTGGACAGACGCATGCCTTAAAGAGCCAATAAAACGAGAAAAATATGGTAAAAACTTTACTGTATATGTTGACGGAGAAATGCTATATAGTAGGGACACTGCAACAAAGTTACATCTTCGTCTTGAGAGTTTACCATTTCTGCAAGAGTTACGTATACATAATGATAACCCTGCTGATAATCCCCCAATCCCAGACGAGTTCCGGAACATATAAGAATATACTTATACAGTATTAAGGTTGACAAAATAGTAAGAAGTTAGAATAAATATGAATAGAAATACATATCCAATATATAAAAATGATATAGGAGCCAAAGTAATAAAAATTGGTGTACAGAATTTTATGTGTATGGGTGAAACGCCGCCAATGGATCATCCTTGGATTTTTATAGCAATGAAAGATAGCAATTCTGTGCATTGTTTGTATTGCAATACAATATTTAAATATGATCCAGCATTGTCATTTAAAGATACCGATCCGGCCGATTGCTATGCAGGCTGAAATCACCTAATATAAAAGGAATAAAAACTATGTTCATTCAAACAGAGCAAACGCCTAATCCAGCAACGCTGAAATTTCTTCCGGGTGAGGAAGTAATGGGGCAGGTTGGAACCGCTTCTTTTTCGAGCATGGAAAAGGTGGCAGGACAATCTCCCCTAGCAGACCAGTTGTTTGAGGTACAAGGCGTCGCCGCAGTGTTTTTCGGCAACGACTTTATCACGATCACGAAATTGGCAGATGATGATTGGTATGTGATGAAGCCGACGATCCTTGGCATGATCATGAATCACTTCAGTTCGGGTGATCCGATTATGGTTGAATCTTCCAGCATGATAGGTGCTAGTACTGCCAGTGACGATGACGACGAGATTGTGAAACAGATCAAAGAGTTGATCGACACGCGGGTGCGACCAACAGTGGCCCAGGATGGTGGTGATATCGTATTCCATGGATTTAAGGATGGGATCGTATTCCTGGAGATGCAAGGAGCATGTGCAGGATGTCCTAGCTCAACAGCGACGTTGAAAATGGGCATCGAAAACATGTTGCGGCACTATATCCCGGAAGTTGTCGAAGTGCAATCTGCTTTCTAAAAGGAAGGCACATCAAGCACAACAAATTTATTAAGTAAAACCTTATAAAAATAGTGGAAAAAGTGTTGTATTTTTACAACACCCTTATTAAGGTTGACAAAATAGCAAGATGTCTTATAATGTATGTATAGAATCGAGTTAAGGAATACATATGTTACATAAAGTTTATTTGTATGCTGTTGGTGCTGTTTTAGTGTTAGGGCTGGTTATGCCGTTCGATGCAAAGGCCGGGAACTTGCAGATCTGTGTAAATGGCACAAACCTGCAAGGCCAGGCTTGCTCCATTGGAAATAACCACAATACAAATAATAGAATTAAAGCAAACGGTATGGATGCTTTAGAGATCATTGTGAACGGTAGCGAGATAACGTCGGGCGTTAGCGATAACGGCTGGTCGTATTTTGTAGTTCGATATAAGGGATCTCGATTTAACAACCTTCGTAATCGAATATTCAGTTGTAAAGTATCACCCGAAGCGTCTAATTTTGAATGTTATTCGTGGCCCGCATACCGTTAACCGTTAAGAGACTATTTAAATGAAAACATTTAATATTGCTGAAGACAATGAAGAAGTACAAGATCCGCTGTTTGCCGCTATAGATGCACAACGTTATAATAGAGAAAATAGATCTCGAATTAGCGATGATCAAACCGAAACACTCAGAGAGATAGAGGCATGGGTAGCCGGCCTCGGAATGCCAGGAAAACCGTATACGACTGCGAGAGTGCAATACGTAACAGTAAAAATGGGCCCGATTGACAATTCAATTGATGCTCGGTCCAGATTAAAAGTGCATCCCGGGTATACAGAAATGCAAAAATTAGAAAGCCCAAATCCGCCAATACCAATTACGCATTTTAAAAAGTGCGAAGTTCGTAAACGAGGCGTCACTCTTTTGGCTAATCTCTATTATTAAGGTGTTGCTTTAAAGCAACACCGTTAAGGTTGACAAACCAAGATATCATGCTATAATGTATACATAATGAGAAATAAGGAACACAAGATGATGAAAGAGAAACGCACCTTTGCTTGGGACACGATCCTTACTATGTCATTGGAGACTGGTAAGACGACTGTCCGGGACACTAATATTGAAGTTACATGGTGCCCGATCACTAAGATGTATTGGGAGGTATAGATGGCTTTTGCCGCTGAGACTACTTACTTCGACAGAGGAGACGGCTCGATCCTAGGGTCGTTTACTGAGAAGGAATACGGCAAGCATTTTGAGTTCTCTGAGAACAATGAAAATTTCCAGGTGCTGGACCCGAAGAATGAAGAGTATCCTCACAAGGTATGGGTTACCACTCCTTGGAAGATGGATAGTGGTTGGCGGTTTGCTAAGGTCTTGAAGACCCGGGCATACGTCTTAACCAACGATGCAGACGGCAACAATGTTGTTGAAAAATGGTACCACACAAAATATACGGAATATCGGCCCGTTTAAGGTTGACAGATCCAAGAACTCTTGTATAATGTATATATAATGAAGTTGAGAAGAAAGACTAACAGATGAACATTACGATTGTTAAAGATACGTTTTTCTCTACAAAGAAATGGTTTATTGAGATGGGCGACGAGGGGAAAACTGTAAAACTTGGAGGCTTTACTACTAAGAAGGCGGCCGAGCAGTTGTGTGATGACATCGTTCCTGAGTGGCGCAAAATTCCGAAGTGGAACACGGATAACACTGGAAAGGTAAATGGTACGTATTGCACGTAGGCCACAAAAGCCCAAAGGCAGATATGCTAAAGTTTTATTTGATAATGACTCTCCGTTTAAGCAGAAAGTCGTTAGAGATAAAAAGAGGTACGTTCGCAAACTAAAACACCCTAACAAGGGTAGGAGTAACAATGAGTAACGGTAATGGTTTATATTCAAGTACAGGTATAACTAAGGTCCTCGAGAAACAGGAACCCATTTACCTTCCGAGTATTGAGGAATCACTTAATAAGTTAGTATACGAAGCAAGCGAAGGCTCTGATCATCGCTTTCGTTATAAAGGTTTTACACTTGGTACCGGCCTGCCCAGTTTTACTGAGGTTGAGGAAGTACAGAAGAATGGTAAGAAGAGGAAGGTTCCGCAGTTTGCAGAGTTCGTTGTTACGATTATGAGCGAAGACAAAGGCTTTGCATCTTACAAAGCGGCATTCGAGTATGTTGATGAGATTAAAGATCAGTTGCTCGCAAACGTTATTCGGGTAAACAATGAACTGGATGAGGAAGATCAAAGCATCTCGTTTTTCGGCCGCAACCCCCAGGTATTGCTAGATTTAACTAATGCTTAAAAAAGGCAAACACGTTTTGGTTAAAGTTAAAAACGTTCTATGGGACAAACGGGATGCGTATGAATTTCTTATGCCAGAGTTTAACTATTACGAAGGCGAGATTGTTTATCAGAAATGGTTCAAGACTTCACAAATTGGTCTAACTACAGACGAGCCAAACTTTCCGTTTCGTGTTATTGAAAAGTCAAACATTGTCGAAGTGGATGACAAGTCGGTTGACTTTACAAAGGAAGTGCCCCCGGTAAGGATTCAAGTGAAAGGCAGGACAGGCACTTATACTATTACAGCCGGCACTGAGGTAACACGTTGTACTTGCCCTGGGTTTAGTTACAGAAGCAAATGTAGGCACGTCGACGAATTTGAAATGTCATTAGTGTGAGGAAGAAGATGTCAGCAGTACTTTATATTTTGATGCGTGATGATTTGGACAGTATGAATCCTGGTAAGGCAATGGCACAGGCGTCACACGCCAGCAATGCTTTTGTTCATGGTAGAAAGTTAATGCGGCACGGGTCGCCCGTTGACGAGAATCTGTACCAAAGTTGGGAGACAGAAACTCATCAAGGATTTGGCACGGTGCTTGTATTAGCCGTAAACCAAGCAGAGATGGAACAGGCAGTTACCGTTGCTAAGATAGCAGGACTAGAAACAGGTATAGTACATGACCCAACGTATCCCATGCAGGATGGAGAGACGTGTCACTTTATTCCACTTGACACTTGTGCATACGTATTTGGTGATAAAGAAGATCCGGTACTTACTGCAATCGTACAAAATTTTGAATTATATGAATAGGAGAGGAAAATGAAAGGGTTGTATCTTGAAGCGGAAGAAGAGCTCCGCGATGCAGTAAACGAAGCACTGGAACCTGTACTTGGAATGCAGGCCGCGGTTGATATCTCTAACACAGTGGATATACCGTATGAGGCCATCGAAAAGAAAGCGAGAGATATGCTTACTAATATGCAGGACTCTCGAGGATAATAAAATGAAAGAGTTATATTCTGAAGAAGACCCATATAGCAGAATTACACGAGTAGAAGTAATTGGCAAAAACGGCCGAGAACTTGTTAAGTATAATGTGAAGAATGTCCAAGTTAGTGTACAAGATGATGGAAGAACATTAAAGGTGTTTGTAGAATGATACAAAATATTACATTATACTTTCAATATAAGTCAATGAAGGAAGACGGGTTCCAAGCATTTATTTCAACAGAAGTGGATACTGAAAACCCTGAAGATGTTGTCGCCAACGATGAATATATAGATTCTGTAGCACAAGCAAAGGTATCGGTTGACCCAGATGTTATGGCTATACATGTGATCAAAGAGGATCTTGCCGATACTACATCTATAGGTTCCGATAAGAAAGTTGTTCAGTTGCATAAGGTTGACAAATGAGCAAGATGTCTTATAATATAGTTTTATAACTTAAAGATGAACGGATTTGTTAAAATGATTAGAATTGGTTTGTATAGTACTGTTGTTATAATTTCGTTAGCAGGATGTCTGGGTGGTGGTGGTGGTGGTTCTACTATACAGACATCCCACGCAGGTGATTACACTTCTACATCAACTAGCCCAGGAGCGTCTTGGGTAAATAATTTTGAATACGGCGGCAACACTTACGAAGCAGTCTCAACTGGCGGAGTTAATCGCACTATTATTAAAACAGGTTCAAGATTAAAAATAGTTGTCGATTCGACTAATTGTTTTGCTCCTGCGGGAGATACTTCAAATGATTGTCCGAGAGACATACGTAGATCGCAAATACGAAGCAATAAGACATTTTCGATCGGCCAAGACTTACGATATAATTTTACAGTGGAAAAGAAATTTACTCATGGCGATGCAAATCAAGGTGCCTATATAAACTTTTTTGAAATCAAACCCGAACCAGGCGGCGGCATATCGGGTACTTGTCCTACAGCCGCGTTGTACGTTAACCCTGCGTCAAACAAGTTAACCATTATACAATCTTTGGGAAATCATTGTAATGGTGGAGTACAACAAGATGTGATGCGTGATATTGGTACAATGAAGAAAGGGAAAAATAAATTCCAAGTTGTAACTAAACAAACCTCTGGCGCCAACGGGTACATTAAAGTTTTTCAAGACGGTGTTTTAATTTATCAACGCAATGGCAAGTCATCTTATAATCATTCTCGGCCAATTAAATTCTGGGTAGGTGGATATATTTGTTGTGGTAAAATAAATGAGTTACTCTCAAATGGAGAACCGAATCATACATTTCTTTTTGAAAATCTTAGTAGTGCAGTAGAAACTGCTGGCCAGTTGTATGCTCCAACTATAGTTATATCAGTAAAGCCTGTTGTTGTAGTAACACCTGAAGTTGCTGAAGATATAGGCGGCCAACGATTTGTGCAAACTGTTAATAACATATCGTACAACACTGACAATATGTTTTCATTTAATAAGTATGTAACATTTAATTTTGGTCCTAAAGATACAGACAATAGATTTGTTTTAGGTTTTACAGGAGAACAAATCAATAATCGATTAGATAAGCCGTTACTATATGGTTATAGGAATGGTAATACATTATTTGCAGTTGCAACTGATAACGGATACTATGGCTATAAAGATAGTGTCTTGTTTAAAAATGAATCTACACAATACTTTATATTCAATCATAAGCATCAAGAGAACCCGAATTTAAAACTCGAGTTCACTAGTATATTTGCTACGGCAATAGCAGATCCCAATGCGGATGTAATAAACGTAGAACGATCATTTGCTTTAGGATTTGATGCGGCCGCACAATGGACTCTTAATAAACCCAAGAACGAGTTTCTAAAAGTAAGTGTTGGCCAGCCATTGCGTATTGAAAGAGGCCGGATCGAATTCGATACTTTTATTGCAAACATTGCACCCGAAGGCAGAGAAATAAAAGTTTCTGGCATCTATGGCAAGAATTATAATAAGAACTGGAAGTATGAGGCAGATGCTTCATATATTGTTGATAGGAATAATATCAGAGGCAATAATACAGGAATTATGTGGATGCGTATTAAATTTGAAGGATAAAAGGATATGGATAAAACAGCAAAAATTACATTTAAAGAGTTCACCAAACACTTTGAGGGAGACAAAGATTTACAAATAGGATGTCACCTTGCTTTTAAACAATGGGCAAAAATAAATTACATTGAGTATGAGCAATACACAACTAGTGTTGATGAACCATATTATGAATTTGACGACCCAATGGATCTAGTTAAATTAAGATTAGAACTTAATAGAGAGTTTGTTAGTAACTGGTGGCAAAATTATGTTAATGGTACTGACGGTTTGAATATACTGCGAGAGTTTGATGAAAAGGAGAAAGCGTAATGTCTAGTAAGAAGAAAATAATGCAATCAACCATTGATGGGTTGTTTTGGACTGAGGTAATTACAGAGGAGGCAAGGGGAGATTTTTTAATTGAATTTCCCGAACAGGATAAGTTTTTCAAATCATATTGGGATAAATTATGCGGCGATGCCGCGAAGGAGATGTTAAATGTCTAAAAAAACTAACCAAGAGTATGTTGATGAGTTCCTCGCTAATGGTGGGAAGATTAAATATATCGAACCTGGTGTTAGAGGTATCCCAGATGGGGATTATAGTGCGTGGAGCCGAAGAGGTAGAAAGAAAAAGCCAACGTTGCTAAATGATTCTGAAATTGCTGATCAGGAAGCAAAGACAACAGAAATTTTAGAAGACTTGAAAAGAAAGTAAATGAAATATTCAACCGAAGTGCTCCATCATTTTACTTGCGATAAATGCCAGTTATGGTGGAGCATCTCGGCAATATCAGAGTTACTTTTAGATAAGAAAGGATGGTGGTGCCCTTGGTGCGGCCATCAACACATTCCGCCCCACGAAAATATTACAGTTGGGAGGTCTCCTCGCGACGAACAACAGATGGATTGGCTTTCAATTGACGATCCGTCATTGCCTGAAGACTTGCGTAAGAAACTTGCCGAAAACTCTTAAAGGCCTGTCTCTATCTTTGTAACATACGGTTCTACTAAATGCTCATAACCTGGCATTGCTTTTGGAACACGTATATCGAGATTATCTGTGCATCGCCATTTTGGACAAGTTAATGGGCCAGTTGGTAATACAAAGTTATTATCTAGTTCATAGACGTTCCCTAGTTTACCACCAACGTGACAACTGCCAACATAAACATCGCCCGACGGTGTAATTTTCATATGCACCCTACCTGCCCAGCAAGTCCAACCCTCGAAGTTGTTTTTCTTTTCAAAGTTTAATTGGTTATAGTGATAAGAGTCTTGTGTAATTTCACTATCCTCTTCGAAGTACATATTTAAAAATTTCTTTGGATCACCTTTATACCATTCTTTAATTTGTTCTTTTTCGTTATCATTGTACCATGCTTCCTCGGCCTTTGCAATCCTAACAGTCCTTGGGCTCTTGTTATCAATTGGAGTATAGTTAGGTGCTTGATGATCGGTGATACCGTCCTCTCTATAGGTGGTTCCTAGGTTAGAACCACGTCCAGTAACTTTCATACCAGTAGCGGCGGCCTCGTCATGATTATAACTTGTGTCTAATTTTTCTGCTGGCATGTATTCGTTTGCTTTACCTACTAGCGGTCTTATATATCTAAACTCAATTTTTTCAACGCCGGCCTCTTTAAGTTTTTTATACATGCGTTGTATGCGTTCGAACTGTCCTGGATAAACCATAAAACGTGCAAGTAACGTTTTGTTACGATACCCACTTGGCAATGCTACTTGGGAATTAAAGTGTTTGTCTTTTGCTTTCATATCGGCGTTCCATTGCTTGCGCCAATTCTCTAATCCAATAATTTTTTCAACATACTCATCTTCTCTATGTGCAATATGTTCAAAGTGCATACTCATAGTAATATTATGCAAATACGGATATAGTTGTTCAGTAAAATATTTTAACGTGCGGGATCCGTTTGTAGTAATAGAAACATCTCTTGCACCTAACGGTTTCTCATAAATGTATTGTGCAACTTCATGAAACCATGGTATGATAGTAGGCTCGCCGCCGGTTATTGACCACATTACATTACTTCCGTATGTATTGTAAATGGTATCTACAAGGGTAATAAGTTTTTCCAAGGGCGGATGCTTGCTAACATTATCATGTAAATAATCAACACAGTAAGTACAATCAAAGTTGCATCGCTTTCCTATATACCAATCGACACTAAAAGCGGCATGTGCATTATTTTTATACCACATTGCAACAAATTGTTTTGCCATATTTTAATTACTTTGTCTAATATCAATTACATCAGCATGGAATGTCTGCGTCTCTTGTTCTTCGTCTTTTAGAAATTCTGAGGCTTCTTCAATATAACCAAGTTCGATTAAACGTAGATAAATGTCTCTTTCAATTTTAATAGTTAAAGCGGCAATTTCTTCGAGCAATGCACGTGACTTTACTGCTTTACAAGAGCCATCTTCTAGAAATTTTGCATAATAATCAGAGAAGTCTAGCATCCGCTCCTTCATTGTGTTTGTTAATTCAATACTCATTAAAAGTCTCCAGTAGGCTGTTCGTTATGTATATATTTATCATAACTTTTTAGTTTGACTCTGCGACATAATAGGCGAGTATTCGTTGCCACATGTTCTACTGCAACGCATTAGTTTGCCCCCGTTTAGGTCAGTATCCCAACTTTCTTCTAGTTTAGATGCAAACCATTCGTGGTTTAATATACTATCCCAACTGTTATTTTCTAGGTTATTAAATTCTGTACCGTACTTATTGAATAGTTTTTCAGTAGTATCTCGTACTATAGGATTGTTTCCTGGATAAACATCATTGCTAATATAACAACACGGAAATACTTGTCCATATGCATTAACGTATATACGTTGAAAATGATGTTTATATAAGCAACTAATTTTCGCGGCATCAAAATATTTTTCAGCGGATCCATACTTTTCTTTTAATGATTCAAATTTGTCTATCTCAGTATTGTAATATCGCTCGTCGGTTGTCGGTTCAATATAATATGCAAACTCTTGTGGAGTACCAGGTGGTGTTCGATCATATACTGGCCACTTATCGGGCCCTGCAGGACTATAATTAAATCTTGCAGTTTTTCGAATACGGAACTGTTTAAATCCCATTTTGTTTGCTAGTTTCTCGGCCTCTTCAACTTGATGTTGATTATGTTTGAATACAATAAAATCCCAACGTGCTCTACCGCCTGCACTTATAAATGCTTCAGCATTCTCCATAATAGTATCCCAGTGGGTTTGCCTGCGATAGATATGATTTGTATCCTCTAGTCCGTCTATACTAAAAATACCAATGTCATAATTTCTATAATGATCATCCTCTATTTTTTGCTGTAATAGTTTACCTAGTTCGTGCCACCAGTTTTTATTTCTTGTAGAAGCATTAGAGAAAAACTCTATAGTAGTATTAAAATTTGTTTTAAGATATTCAACTGCGTCTAAACTTTGCGGCGCCACTGCTGGGTCGCCGTGTGTACCGCAGAATAAAACATTGCGTAAATTTTTAAAACGCTGATCAAATACTTTTGGGATTAATGTTTTATGCCAGTCCTCTTGTTTTAAATCTGGCTTAGTTGCACCACCGAGTTGATTTCTTGCACACATGGGACAGGCCGCGTTACATCGACT
>Ga0209402_10000290_pt1 | contig 62688 bp, 57 predicted proteins | sample ArcticOcean_MG_C_3_FD_187437 | JGI IMG/M metagenome (GOLD analysis project Ga0209402, IMG submission 187437) | Marine microbial communities from western Arctic Ocean - ArcticOcean_MG_CB8_126 (SPAdes) (version 2) | ecosystem: Environmental > Aquatic > Marine > Oceanic | place: Arctic Ocean... | reverse complement strand
GCCAAGAGCATGGCGAAATACTCATTGGACTCTCGTGATGTCATACCTGGGCTAATGGCAAAGCCAATGTCAGAAGTACCGAGAGGAATGTCGGACTGTCTGAATACTGTATTCGCACAAACGGATGAACTGGACTGAGTTTTCCTGTGCAGGACATCTCATTGGACATCTACTTAGATGGACAAGAACTGACAAGCCGTACCATTAGGCGGGGAGTGGGTTTGTATTCCGTGCTAAACTGTACCTGAGTGATGCCAGCGGACAAAATGGAACGGTTTCGTAAACCGCAGGTCAAGGGTTCAAATCCCCTCGCTGGCTCCACTTTTCAAGCCGTTAAGTGTCAATTATAACTACCCTGGATTAGTCACCGCGAGAGTGTTGCCCGTGTACGTTTCTCATCTGAACCTCATCAACTTCCGAAATTATCATCAACTGGAACTGGAGATTCCTCAAGGTCTTTTGATTTTCTCCGGAGGCAATGCTCAGGGGAAATCTAACCTGCTTGAGGCGGTCTACTTGTTGTCTATTGCCAAGGCATACAGGGCCAGCAGCGATAGAGAGGTTATCTCAAGAACATCTACTGATGACCATGGACATGCACAGGTTCTTAGCGTCGTCCATAGAGAACAGGCCAGCATACGCATAATGGTGGATATGCGATTGGAGGGTTCCTATGGTGAAAATGAACAACCTTACCTTCGGAAGGATATCCGGATAGATGGTATTCATGTATCGTCTTCAGATTTGGTTGGAGCTGTTAATGCAGTTCTCTTTGATGCCGAAGACATACAGCTGGTAATGGGTTCTCCAGCAACGCGGCGTCGATATCTGGATATTCTCATATGTCAGATGGACAGAGTCTATCTGCGCGCCCTTCAGAAATATCAGAAAGTGGTGTATCAACGTAACCATCTTCTGCGCCTCATCAGGGATCGCAGAGGCCAGCCAGAGGAACTGGACTTTTGGAATGAGGCGCTGGTGCAAGAGGGGACGTACATAACTTTGAAACGGCACCAGGTTGTCCGAGAACTTCGGCGTCTGGTTAGTGATATGCACAATGATCTTACAGAAGCACAGGAGGAATTGACGATGGACTATGTCCCCAGCTTTCCTCTGGATGGTGTTGAAAAAGAAGACATTCAGCGTTCGTTTGAGAGAACATTGGAGGATGGCAGAGGAAGGGATGTGGCGCTTGGTACATCCCAGTGGGGACCGCATAGAGACGATATTAAGCTCATGCTTGGAGGGATGGAGGCGGCCAACTACGCCTCACGTGGTCAGGCCAGAACGCTGGCTCTCTCTCTAAAACTGGCCGAAGGCACTCTGCTGGAGCGAGAGTCTGGAGAGTCTCCAATATTGCTTCTGGACGATGTGCTTTCAGAGCTAGATGCATCTCGTCGTCGTCGTTTGTTGGAGTACGTTTCCCGTGGCCAACAGGCTATTGTTTCCACTACTGATACAGATCGTATAGAGAAATCATTTCTCGCAAATGCCAGCAACTTCCAGGTGGAAAATGGAAGCATAAGTCCCATTTGAATTTGTTGTACGGAGAGCGAGAATTGACACAGACCCCAAGGCAACAATGCGTGAACTAGTAGAAGTCTATTGGTTGTGAGCGGGGTTAGACGGGAATAGGGTCTATGCGGTTGCCTGTTTTTTTGTACAGGAAGGGCATTGGCCTCTGGCCCACCAGACATCCATAAAGAAGAAGGGTGTCTGCCAATGCTCTCCATCTTTGAAAAGGAGTCGCTCTGTGCGGCCGCAGACTGGGCAGTAATTTATAATCACGTCCTCGTCTTCGGGGCTGTTTTGTAGCTCTGTTGACACTGTATTTCAACCTCAGTTGCTCCACTGTAAGGCTATGCTGCTAAGTATGTCAATTGTGAGGTGAGCATAATTTGAATGTCACACAGCCTCATAAAATGGCTTGTGAGAAGCTATCGTGAAGTGATGCTAATTGACTTTGCGCCTCTGATTACCTTACTCTACATGAAAGTCCAGCGGGAGCTTGGAGTTCCAGGCTGAGAGGCCCCCACCCATTGGGGCGACCGTCGTAACCTGAACTGGATAATGCCAGCGAAGGGAGCGCGTACTTGTTCACACTCCTCTGCAATGCCGATAGTTGTGGTACGGTTTTGGCTATGGAAATCACAGAGCATCGTTTGTCATCGGATAATCATATCTGTGATGGTATTATGAGTGCTGAGGGAAACTCTCGAAGCTAGATAGCAAAACAGCATGACTGAGCTTTTGCATGATAAATACCCTGCATATGATTCCACGGATGGTATCGAAAGCTCTCGGGCTTTCGATGGAAAATTGGCACCAGTTTGAACTGTGCGCTAAGGAGTGTGAGTGATGAAACCGTTAAACATCGCAGGTAGGGAATTTACGTCCCGGCTTATTCTTGGTACTGGAAAGTATCGCTCCATGGAAGAGATGGTGAGTGCGATTGAAGCCTCCGGCACTGAGATGATAACAGTCGCTCTTCGTCGTCTTGATTTAGACGACCCTGATAAAAAGACTCTTCTGGATTACATAGATTGGAATAAATACCATATCCTTCCAAATACCGCCGGATGTAGAACAGCGGAGGAAGCTCTTACGGTTGCGCGGCTGGCTCGGTCCATGGGACTCTCAGATTGGATAAAGTTGGAAGTTATCCCGGACTCCAAATACCTTCTTCCGGATCCGATTGGCACGCTGGAAGCTGCAAAAGCTCTTGTTGCTGACGGATTTATTGTTCTACCTTACATTCATGCCGATCCTGTTCTTGCCAGCAGGCTGCAAGACATAGGCTGTGCAACAGTCATGCCTTTGGGGTCGGCAATTGGCTCAGGACAGGGAATCCACACCGCTGAAGAGATACGGATAATCATTGAGCAAGCCACCGTTCCCGTGGTGGTGGATGCCGGGCTTGGTGTCCCATCTGACGCGGCTCAGGCGATGGAGATGGGGGCAGATGCCGTCCTGGTGAATACTGGCATCGCTCAGGCAGACAATCCTGCCCTTATGGCCGAGGCTTTTAGGCAAGGGGTGGAAGCCGGGTTCAAAGCCTCTCAGGCAGGGCGCATTGGCAGGAAAACCCATGCGTCTGCAAGTAGCCCTGTTGAGGGAGTGATAGGGCGAAGCTGAAATAGAATGCAATCAAGATACTCTTTACCAATTCCGTGTCTCTGCCTGGTGACTGATAGAAGGTTGTGCGGTATCGACCTGCTGGAGGAGAAAATCGCCGCGGCTGTAGCTGGAGGAGTTGACATGGTTCAGCTTCGAGAGAAAGACTTGCCTGCGGGTGAACTTCTGCAACTTGCCATTAAACTGCGAGCCATCACAGACGGCAAGGCACTCCTTGTAATCAATGATCGCCTTGATGTGGCACTGGCTGCCGGGGCCGATGGTATTCATCTACCAGAGGGTTCTATTGACGTAAATGATGCCAAACGAATAACCCCATCATGGCTATTGGTGAGCAAGGCAGTGCACTACTCCGAAGGGGCATCTGTGGCTGCAAATGAGAATGCAGACTACCTTGTTCTTGGTACCATATTCCCTACTTCCTCCAAGCCTGGTGTTGAGACAGGCGGGCTTGACCGTATAACCGCCGTGACGAGCATTGTGGACACTCCTGTACTGGCGATTGGGGGTATAGACTCATACAATGTGGCGTCAGTCTTAGAAGCTGGAGCCAGTGGGATAGCAGTAATCACAGCCATTCTGAACGCCTCTGACCCTGAGAAAGCGGCCAGAGGTCTTAAGCAATCAATGATGGCGGCATGGGAAACCATGGAAGAGGTTGATCTATAATCATGAACAAATTCCCGTTCATTAATTGTGTCATATTGACTGATGTGGAACTTATTACTACTCTGACAAAACAACGGAATTTTATAAGATAAGCGAATGATTACATTGACAATAAATGGCCGATATCGAGAACTTGAGGGGCCGACGCCGCTTGTGGACTTTCTTCATTCCAGCGGTGTAAACCTTAAATTCATTGCTGTGGCCCATAATGGAGAGGTAGTGGACAGGGAATCTTTTCAAGAAATTGTCCTTGATGATGGTGATGACGTTGAAATAGTTAGACCTGTCGGTGGTGGGTAGACCAGTGAATGGAGCAAGGTGGCATCTAACAAGCATGTAATTATCATTGGAGGTGGAGTAATCGGATGCTCCATCGCTTATCACCTGGCGGGTGCGGGTGTAAAGGTTACGCTGGTAGAGCGTGGAAAGCTGGGTGGAGGAGCATCGCACGTTGCCGCTGGAATGATAGCCCCTCTCTCTGAGGGATTCACAGAGGGCGAGCCTCTAAAATTGGCGTTGGAAAGCCATGCTTTGTTGAACGAGATACTGCCACAGCTTCAAAGTGAGTCTGGAATAGATGTGGAACACCTTTGTTCCGGCATCCTGCACCTTGCCACGACCTCGGATGATGAGAAGAACCTCGAAGCTCGTCTGAAATGGCAGGAGCCTCTTAATATGGGAGTCAAATGGCTGAATGCACAGGAAACGCGTAGTATGGAACCGGCACTCGCGGAGAATATTAAGGGGTCTTTATTCTCTCCTCAAGAGGGACACCTGAATAGTCGAAGGCTTGTCAGGGCGTTTGCACAGGGTGCCGCCAGACGAGGTGCTACGCTGCTTCAGGACACCGAAGTCAAAAGCCTTTTATATCAACAGCAACGGATTTCCGGTGTACGACTGGCTTCAGGCGATTTGGAGGCAGATTGGGTTGTGATTGCATCGGGTGCCTGGACGGGCCAGTACAGTGAATGGCTTGGCATAGACATTCCGGTACACCCAGTGAAGGGGCAAATTGTGGCGGTTAGGATTCTACCATCGCCTATCTCAACCATTGTGTGGCATAGAATATCATATCTTCTACCAAAAGCTGACGGCTCCATCGTCATAGGAACAACCAACGAGGACGTGGGGTTTAACGATAGAACCACAATTAAAGGCATATCCGAAATATTATCCAATGCCATTGATCTTGTGCCAGCGGTGGCCGGTGCGGAGCTGTACAGGGTTTGGGGCGGACTGCGTCCATCTTCACCGGACGATATTCCAATTCTGGGCCCAATAGATGGATTGGATGGAGTTCTGATGGCAGTGGGGCACTACAGAAGCGGTATTCTACTTAGTGCGGCTACAGGGAAACGGATTACGGATTATATAGTCAGGGGAGAAGAGTCGTCACTGCTTCCCTTTGGTCTTTCTCGTTTTGCATAGCCAATAACCTGGATGACGGCCTTTGAATATGCGAGATTTGCCCGTGGGTGATCTTCGTTATTACATCTCTGCCAACTTGCATTTATTTAATCAAGTCCCATATCAGAATATCCATTTATGCTAATTATAAACTCTAGACAGGTTGAATGATTGTGTTTTCATTCACATAATAATGGGTATATTGCGTCTGGAGAGCGGAATATGGGATGTCATACATGAAAGAGGTGTGTCAATTCGCAGGAGATTAACGGGGCTCCTACTTTCATTGGATGTATCATGAATTTGTCTCAGCCGTAACGAGAATTCAGAGTTTGATCCTATGGGCATAATATCGTGTCAATATTGATTTGATATCTACGCGTGTATATAATTACTTTCAGTTTTAGTGAAAAGGAGCCTGTGTATGTCATATGCCTTCTTAAACGGTGAATTCCTGCCATTGTCTGAGGCAAAGGTAGGCGTGATGACTCATGCACTTCACTACGGCACATCCGTCTTCGAAGGTATCAGGGGAAATTGGAACTCGGAACAGGAAAAGCTGTACATTTTTCGGCTCAAAGAGCATTATCAGCGGTTTTTACAGGGCTGTAAGGTAATGCGAATCAAGGTTCCTCATACTGCAGAAGAATTGAGTGAAATTACTCTTGAACTGGTGAAACTATCAGGATACCGGCAGGATATTTATATACGCCCCTTGGCCTTTAAAGGCGAAGAGCGAGTGGCCGTACTCAAGCTCCAGGACCTTACTGATGCGCTGGTGATATTCCCAATTCCGCTTGGTGCTTACCTGGACTTGGATACAGCTATCCGTTGCTGCACTTCTAGCTGGCGACGTATGGAGGACACCATGATCCCCCCAAGGAACAAAATAGGGGGGTTATATGTGAACAGTATCCTGGCTAAAACAGAGGCAACTTTGGCAGGCTTCGATGAAGCCATTCTCCTTACCAATGAGGGCTATGTCTCTGAGGGGGCAGGGGAGAATATCTTTATGGTGATGAACGGTAAGCTGATAACTCCTTCGGTCTCAGATAACATATTAGCTGGGATTACCAGGGACGCGGTGATTCAGATCGCAAAGAATGAACTGGGCGTGGAAACTGTGGAGAGAAGCATGCGGCGTAGCGAACTATACAACGCTGACGAGTGTTTTCTCACTGGCACAGCTGCTCATCTTACACCTGTGGGTTCTATCGACAACATTCTGGTTGGCGATGGTGAGATGGGCCCGATTACCAAAAAACTACAGGATCTCTATTTCGATGTCATTCGTGGTAGGGTGCCTCAATATTTGCACTGGGGTACCGTCGCTCCGATCGTTGCTGCAAAAGATTCGCTCTAGAGTGGTGACAAGGACAATTTATTGCCCAGTGGTAATGACGGCAATGAGTGAGTGGCAATTCGGTGCTCTTTGCGACTTGAGACTTAAAGAATGACCATGGAGCAGGAGTATTTGATTCTAGTGGTTTTGGTGTGTTGTGGGGTGGTGCAGGTGGCGGCCTCTTTTGGTGGGCTTAACGGCCTGCTCTTCATTGAGAATAGACGATTTTCTACCGCGTTTGGCATGGTGATGATACTTGGCTCTTTGACGTGGTTCTTCTGGAACGGTGGCAGAAACCTTCCAGATACGGATGGAGGCATCGCCGGTGCCTCCCAGTTTGCTTATTTCGTCCTTGGCGGATTTTTGGCTCTGTTATTTACCTTTGTGGTTACCTCGCTAACCAATTTCAGGAGAGCAACGTCAGGTGACACAACTGATGGCCTTCCATCTCTTAAAGAAACTACTTTTTGGCAGGCTTTATCACATAATTTAGGAATTGCATGGAAACTGTATCGCAGATTGACACGGAAATATTCCTCTGGATAAATGACTGGGTTGGCACATCTCTAATCTTCGATAGGGTTATCCAGTGGATTGTGAGTGACTACCTGATTCCGATTATATTCTCCGTTGTCTTGCTCGGACTCTGGTTTGGCTGGGCGGACCAGGCTATGCGGGAACGGCATCAGAGGGGAGTGATGCTGGGAGGAGCAAGTGTTGGGATGGCCAACATTATGGTTAAAATCTCCAACGTATTCTACTTTCGCCATCGTCCTTTTGATTCTATAGACGTGAATCTGTTGTTTTATCCTCCAACAGACTCTTCATTCCCTGCCAATCCGATTGCGATAACGGTAGCGATGGCTACGGGTGTGTGGATGGCTAACAGACGCATAGGCACTCTAATGTACATAGGTTCCTTTGTATACGGCTTCTCAAGGGTGTACTCAGGGGTATTCTATCCCTTGGATGTGGTTGGTGGGGCACTCATCGGTATATCAGCTGTATGTCTGCTCTACATCGTATTCAAGCGCATAGAACCAGTACCTACGCTGTGCCTAAGGTTGGTTAGGTTCCTCTGCTTTGCCTGAGGGTTCATCGGCGAAGGTTTCACAGTTTTCGCTTTTGGGGAGTGTAGAGCCAATTCAGATTTGGAGCTTTGTCATGAAGTACTGCCTGTGGTATGTCCTCAACCATTCTTCGAGCAGCCTCATCTCCAACAACTCTAGCAACTGAGGCGACCCCAGGTGAGAGTAGGGGAGTCCTTATTCCGCGTGAGGTGTGGCCGTCAGATGCGATGATGTGGATCAGATTCTGCTCAAGAAGCTCGTGTGCAGTTTTTTGGTTTGCTTTGCCTAAAAGGCCTGAGATACTTCCAGCGGTTACCTGGGCAAGGACGCCTTTTTGCACAAGATTGGCAAGTATTTGAGTGTTGTCCTGAATTGACTGGTTTCTCTCAGGGTGCACCAGTATTGGTTTAAATCCATTGACCTGTAATTTGGATAGTACATCTTCCGTGTAGAATGGGTAGAACTCAAATGGCAACTCAATGAGAATGTAGCGAGTCCCAGAAATGGGTAAGGCGAGGCCTTTTTCTACCTGGTCTACCGTATCCATCTCCAGGTGATTCTCCATTCCCATCAGGATATTTATTGGTACAGATTTGGCCTGTATTTCCTGGTTAAGCTGCTCTACTAGAGACATTGCAAAGGATATAGACGAGCGCTCATTTACATCACGGTTGTGGGGACTTGCCACAATGGTTCGTGTGCCGTCCGCGTAGGCCATCATAGCCATTTCAACGGACTCTTCCATGGTTGAGGGACCGTCGTCTATGCCTGGTAGGATGTGGTTGTGCAGATCCAGCACTGAATGTTCCTTAGAAATGATTGAGTGCTATTGGGTTGCACTACTTAAATGGTTGTGGCTTGGGATGTGGCAAGCAGGGTCTGGTAGGATTCTACGAGGTTGTCCACAATAAGAGGCCAGCTCATAGACATTGCCGTTTTTCTGGAAGCTTCACTCATGGCATTCCTGATCGACTGGCTGCCTAGCAGAATTTCCAGGCTATCGGTAAAGGGCTCGGGACAACGCCACGGTATCAGGTAGCCGTTGAGGCTGTCCTTCACTATTGTCGGCAGCCCACCGACACGTGAGGCGATTACTGGGGTTCCGCAGGCCATGGATTCCAGAGCCACCAGACCAAAGCTTTCGTAGTAGGATGGTACGACACATATATCGGCTGCGCTATAGTAAGTGGGCAGCTCCTGCTGATCCAGACTGCCAAGGAAGCTGACTTGCTCTGATATTCCCAAATTTTGGCTTAAGGATTTCAGGCGGTTCATTTCAGCGTCTTCCTGCAAGTCTCCACCAACTATGATGGTTTTAACTTGGTTTCCATTCTCCAGCAGTGCCAGTGCTTTCAGCATAATGTCCACACCCTTGAGTGGTTCAAGCCTGCCAACGTACAGCACTACTTTGGAATCCGTAATACCAAGTTTTCTTCTGGATATTTCCTGATTAAGTGGTTGAAATAGGTCAACATCAACACCGCATGGGATTATCTCTATTTTGTCCTTGTTAGCATCATAGAGTTGTATTAAGGCGTTTTTTTCGTGTTGGCTGAAGACCACTATGGAGTCTGCAAATTGGATTACCTTTGACTCTCCTGTTGTTCGCTCCGCGGGCTCTCTTTCACCAACTCTGGCCTGACGTTTGATCTCCGACAGTGTGTGGAAGCTTGTCACGTGAGGAATATCCCAATGACGTGCCACAATTGTTCCGACACGTCCGGATAACCAATAGTGTGAGTGAATGATGTCATATGATATGTTGTTTTGCCTTGTGTACTCGAGGAGATTGCACGTAAATTCTGGAAGGTGAGATGGGAGTCTGGACTTGTCATCTGAGAAGTCACCAGCTCTTATGTGTATGACCCTGGCTCTTTCTGCCACCTGTTCTATCTGTGTGTCTGCTGGATCATGGTGTCTGGTGAAAATATCAACGTATATTCCCCGATTGCTGAGTTCTTGTGCAACCTTGCGAATGTATACGTTCATACCTCCGGTGTCCTTGCTTCCCAGTTGGGCCGCAGGACATCCGTGTACACTTATTATGGCGATTCTCTCTATAGAATCACAATATGGTGGAGTGTCGCACCGATTGTTTTGTTCTGAGGCAATCATTTGGAGTTGCTTTACGACAGATTAACGGAGAATTGAAAGGCAAAAAAGTCCCTGCTTGTTCGCTCCAAGGTGCTGTTTGTAAGGTTCAGTGCCGCGGAGCAGATCAAAGTAGTCTTTCCCTTCACCTATGGCACTCTTTAGGCATAGCGCCTTGAGCAGAAATCCAGTACCAAGTGCTGCATAATCCGTATTATGACCGCTATTGTACAGGGACAGTACATTATTGTAATCGAAACACACTGTAGCGGCTGTCCTGACCCCCTCTACTTCCAGGAAGAAGAGCTGTAGGAGTCCACGCTGGGCCATTTCCAAAGACATAGCACGGAAGAAAACCTCTCTTTCCTTTGTCAGGAACTCGGATTTTTCTTCTCTGCTCAGTCCCATAAGTTGTAGGAACTCTTCTATGGACTCTGATACACCTTGGACATCTGTCACATGCTGAATGTTGAAGTTGACTGATTCCTCAAGGCGGCGCAACTTACGGCGTAACTCGTGGCGGTCTTTTTTTGTAAGTCCGGAGAGGTATTCTTCCCAGGTATCAGGAAGGGTGAGTCCCATGAGGTTGTCTTCCTCGTTCTGTTCCACCCTGTAGCCCTTGCTCCGTGCTAGACCTGGTAGATGGCTAAGGGTTGGTGATCCTTCTAGTAGGGATTCCAGCCGCAATTCTGACCATTCTTCGGTTTCTAAGTAGTCCAGAAAGGCTTGGAAAAATCCATCTTCGTGGCCTTTCGTCACTATGAAATCGTGGATATCCCACAGGTCTGTTCCACCAAGGAAAGTAACCAGTCCGTCGGTTTTGACCATTGGGGCTATCCCTATTGTAGTGTCCCCATTCATGAACTTAACGATTTTGAGCTCTTGCCCAGCTGTGCTCATGATATTCCACCAGGTCTTTTGCCAGTACGGTGTCAGGAATATATTGTTGGATACACTATTCGAGAGAAGTTGTTCCCATTCGGTCTCAATGCTGTCGAAGCTCTCTATGCTAAAGGAATAAGGCAAATCCAACTCCTAAAAGGGTCATGTAGTATCTTAGGAACATCCAAAGTACGTTCCTGTTGCACATAACTTGTACAGTGATTTTATTTTTGAGTATAGCATGAACTAATAATGAGTATGGTGTTAGATGCTAAGGGCGGACTTTGATTCCTAATTATAGATTGTAGTTCCTTGGCTTCGAGTATTAGTATGACATATCTGAGGCAACAGAACTACTTGTTAGGAGCAGGGATGATCCTTCTCTGTCATATCATTCGCTACAGATTAAATTATACTTGTAGAACCTTTTCAAGGACGCTTTTCATTGCTACTAGGTCTAATGGTAGCTCCATTAGTGGCGTATTGGCTTGCTGAGAAGCGAGGTCAGGGTCCTTTAGACCAGTGCCGGTAATCACGCATACTATTTGCTTGTCGCTGAAGTCCATTCCCTGTTTGGACAACTTGATTACTCCCGCGACTGATGCTGCAGATGCTGGCTCGCCAAATATACCCTCTTTTTGAGCCAGTAGTTTGTAAGCCGCTAGTATTTCATCGTCTGATACGGAATCTATGATTCCATTGGATTGGTCACGTGCGATTAGAGCCTTATCCCAACTAGCTGGGTTGCCAATCTTTATTGCCGAGGCCACCGTGATCGGCTCTGTTACCACTTCTCCTTTAACAATCGGGGCTGATCCCTCGGCTTGGAATCCCATCATATGCGGCTTTTTTGTAGATTTGCCTTCGTCATTATATTCGCAGAACCCCTTCCAATAGGCGGTTATGTTACCGGCGTTGCCCACTGGTATGAAGAGATAGTCAGGTGCATCTCCAAGATCATCTACGACTTCAAATGCTGCGGTTTTCTGGCCTTCAATCCGGTGAGGGTTAATGGAGTTCACCAGGGTGACTGGGTATTTCTGTGTGAATGTACGCACCATGTCTAGAGCTTGATCGAAGGAGCCGTCGATAACCAGTATCTTTGGATTGAAGGCAATGGCTTGGGCCATTTTCCCTGCGGCTACATCTCCCTTGGGCACAAGGACTATTGTGGTCAGACCACAGTATGCTCCGTATGCCGCGGCCGAGGCACTTGTGTTCCCTGTTGAAGCACACATTATAGCGGTGCTACCACTTTCTAGTGCTTTTGCCACTGCCATTACCATGCCACGATCCTTGAAAGACCCTGATGGGTTGCATCCCTCCAGCTTGAAATAGAGCTCGCCACATCCGAGTTCATTTCCTATGAAACGTGATTTAACCAGTGGAGTGCTCCCCTCGCCCATGGATATCATGGGTGTATTCGGGGTGATTGTCAGGAAATCTTTGTATCTTTTAATGATTCCGTCGCTCATATCTACACTTTCTTGGGGTGAGGCTACTCCTCAACCCTCAAAATATTGCCGATCTCTCTCACAACATCGAGGTTTTCCAATTCCTTTAGTGCCTGTTGTATGTCTTTTTCCCGTGAAGGATGCGTGGTTATGACCAACTCAGCCGTCTGATCGCTGGCGTCTGCCTCTTGCTGCATCACTGAGGCGATGCTTATATTGAGATTGCCAAGTACAGTGGCCATTTTAGCCAAGACTCCAGCGCTGTCTGATACAGTTACACGGATGTAATAGCGTGTTATAAGATCAGATATAGAACGAACTGTCATTACTTTGTCCATTGGTATGAATCCACTTGTGGAAAGTCCTCTGGATATGTTCCCTGCGACTTCCAGTATGTCTCCCATGATGGCACTGGTGGTTGGCATTGAGCCTGCACCGCTACCGTGAAAAAGCACCTTGCCTACAAGGTCTCCTTCCACCTCTACAGCATTTAGAACACCATTAACCTTTGCCAATGGCGCATCATGAGGGATAAGAACGGGGTGTACTCGTGCCTCAAGTTGCGCTCCATAATTTCTGGCTATGGCCATCAGTTTTATAACATATCCAAGTTCATTGGCGTAGCGGAAATCCCCTGCCGTAAGACGGGAAATGCCTTCACAATAAACATCTTGGGCAGCCACTTTGGTCTGAAAGGCAAGCGATGCCAGGATGGCCAGCTTGTAGCCAGCATCGATCCCTTCCACATCGTTGGTTGGATCTGCTTCGGCGTATCCAAGTTCCTGGGCTTCTTTAAGAGCCTGGTCAAACTCCATATTCTCGTACGTCATTTTGGTTAGTATGTAGTTAGTGGTGCCGTTGATTATGGCTCGTATGGCTTGTATTTCGTTGCATCGTAAGTCTTTGGTCAATGGACCGAGTATTGGTATCCCTCCGCCAACACTGGCCTCGAAGAGAATCCGTACTCCATTTTTGTGTGCGAGTTCTAGTAGTTCCGGGCCGTGTTTGGCCATCACTTCTTTATTGGCTGTGACTACGGATTTCCCGTTCTGTAGGGCCTTGCGAATGTAGTCAAATGCGGGGAATTCCCCTCCCATAACCTCGACAATAATGTGCACTTGTGGGTCATCCAGGATCTGAGAAGGGTCGGTGGTAATGACGCTACTGGATACATCTACGGTTCTGGGTTTATCCAGTTCCTTGACCAAGATTCGGGAAATATGAATTGAGCATCCTGCCTGGTTGGCAATAAAGGTGTTCTTTTGGGTCAGTGCCTTAACCACACCGCCCCCAACCACGCCCAGGCCTAATAGGCCTACGTTTATGGACAAATCTTTGGGGTTCATAAACGCCTCTATTCTATGGCTGCTTCACGCATTTGCTTGACCAACCAATCATATTGCCAATCGCAAGCGCCTCCGACAGACCCGCTACCGAAGCATGAGGTTACGCGATGATTCCCTTTCTCGTTGGCGAGCCATTCCTGAATGGCCGCTTCTTTAAGAAATCCAATCATCTTTGTTTCCACGGTTCTTGCGTCATCGAACTCAGCTACCTTGAAGAAATATGTGAAGTCACCAGTATTCACTCCATCACTTGTTTCACCTGGTTCCATGGCGAATATTGTTTCGTCAAGAGTGCCGAATGCACCCTCTGCGACCCAGCCGTACATTCCTCCGTTAACTGCCGTGTCGCGGTCATCAGAGAACGCTTCAGCCAGAGTTGCGAAATTCTCTCCTTGGCTTAGCCTCTCAGATATCTCAAGGACAGTATTTTGAGCTGCAAAGGCGGCTTCTTGTCCTTCAGATTGCTTTGAGTCAACAACTATCCAGGATAAATTGGCCTGCTTTGCAATAGTGGGAATATCTTTGCCTAGGAGATCCTTGAGTTTCTCCTTAAGGAGAAAAGCCTCAGTTGAGCTACGATGCTGATGTTCTGACAGGTTGGAGGTGTCGAGGAATTGTATGTAGGCCTCATTGAATTCCCTGTCTACTTGGTCTTGTGGGACATCAGTCAATTCTGGTGAGCTGCCTATGATTCTCTCTCTTATGACTTCTTCGAGCTCACCGGGTTCTAAGGTGATTCCTTCAGCAACTGCTCCGCTTTTAATAAACTCGTCTTGCTGCAACTGCTGCATGAGTATGAAAGGCTCAACGTTCAGATCAACCTGTCCGTATAATGCTTTGAGTCCCTTCATATAATCTGTTACGAACCCCAGTGTGTATTTGGTGTCGTCAATTTGGAGGATCACGCTTTTTGGAGGTGCAACGAAGTTTGTCCAGTAGCCGTAAGCGGGAATGCCCAGAATGAAGAGAACGGCCATAATAGCAGCTACAATGAACGCACGCTGCTTGCTTCGCTCTCTTTGCAGCTTGGATTGCTGCCGTTTCAGGCTCGGGCGGGCTATTATACGATCTCTCTGTCTTACCATGTCGGTTGCCTTATATCTACAGTAGATTTACTAGGTAGTGTAGGTGTAATGCCTATTGTTTCTGGCGGAGATGGGGTACGCTCTAGGCGTAGGCCTCCCTCTCTGTTCGAATTTGTCCTTGAATAAATGGGAGCAGTGCTAGATGCCTTGCCCTCTTGATTGCTAAGGTGAGCGCACGTTGATGCTTGGCACAATTGCCTGTCTTTCGTCGTGGTTCCATGCGAGCCCTCTCAGAGAGGTATCTACGAATTCTGGACACGTCTTTATAGTCTATATCTGATACGTGTTCTACACAGAATGCGCAAACCCTGCGCCTAGTGAAAAATCTGGGCTTTCCGCGTCTTCGAGTGTTGTTTCCTGGTGTAAACCTACTAACCATGGGTTTGTGTTGCTCCTATAATTAATCTGCGAGGGATATATTTATTTGGATGTTTTAAAATGGTAAGTCTTCAGCCTCTATTGAAGACGTTCCAAGCGATTCGTCTGGTTGTTCCTCCGTAGAGGATGACGGACTCGTGCCTTGCCTATCCAAGAATAATACACGGTCGGCAATAATCTCATTGCGGAAACGTGTCTGGCCGTCTGGGGCGTCCCAGGAATGGCTTTGGAGCCTTCCATCCACGTAAGCACGACGGCCCTTGCTAAGGTACTGATTGCATAGCTCAGCAAGCTGGTTCCAGGCAACGACCGTAAACCATTCCGTGGATTGCTGTTTTCCCCCATTGGCTCCAGTATACGTTCTGGTGGTAGCAATGCGAAAGGATGTTACTGGATTGCCGTTTGGCGTATAGCGCATCTCAGGATCTGTCCCAAGATTGCCAATCACCGTCATTTTGTTCAATCCAACCATATTGTTGTTCCTTTTGCAGTGCCAGTTAACACGACAGAATGCTAACTACCTTCCTCTTTTTTTTCTGCCTGATCTTCGGTTGGAGTTTCAGGTGAGGCTGCAACAGCTGGCTCTGCCTGATCTTCGGTTGGAGTTTCAGGTGAGGCTGCAACAGCTGGCTCTGCCTGATCTTCGGTTGGAGTTTCAGGTGAGGCTGCAACAGCTGGCTCTGCCTGATCTTCGGTTGGAGTTTCAGGTGAGGCTGCAACAGCTGGCTCTGCCTGATCTTCGGTTGGAGTTTCAGGTGAGGCTGCAACAGCTGGCTCTGCCTGAAGCTGAGGTGGTTGCTCTTTTACCACAGGAATTGCATCAACTTTGACCAGCATATGCCTCAAAAAATCTGCTGAGAGCAGTATGCTAGCCTCAAGGTTGTTTGTGTGTTCCGGCTCTAGCTCCAGATAGGTAAGTACATAGTTTCCTTCGGTCTGGTTCTTGATTGGGTAGGCTAACTTTCTAAGTCTGCCCCACGGCTCCTGTCTAATGACATTGCCTCCCCGTTCAGTGATATAGTGGTTCACTTTATCCAACGCTGCCGATATCGCATCGTCATCAACCTGTGGCGCCACTACCATCATTAATTCGTAGTATCTCAACGTGAGTCTCCTAGCTTATTCAACAAGCTTCTTTCTATCTAATATGATATACGTACTAATATTATAGCACTGCGTTAGTTAGGCGACAACGAAGTGCTACTAAACATCCAATCCAGGCACTGTAAATCGTGAGGTCATTGCATCTGCGGCCTCTCTGACCTCTTTCACAACCGTCTCATCTTCTATGTTGGATAGCGTTCTTATTATGAGCCTTGCTATGTCCTTCATCTCCTGAGTACCGAACCCGCGGCTGCTTACAGACGGAGTTCCCAAACGCAGTCCGCTGGTGACCCTGGGCGGGCGGGTGTCGAAGGGGATGGCGTTTTTGTTAACTGTGATATTCACCTTGCTAAGGGCTGTTTCTGCCTCCTGGCCGGTGAGCCCCATTGGTGTCAAGTCCACTAGTACCATGTGGTTGTCAGTTCCACCGGATACCACCCTGAGGCCGCCGTCCACAAGCCCCTGGGCCAGTGTCTGGGCGTTTTCGACAACTGAAAGCTGATATTCACGGAACTCTGGCCTAGCGGCCTCACCAAATGCGACAGCTTTGGCAGCTATGACGTGCATTAATGGACCGCCTTGGGTTTGAGGAAAAACTGCTCTATCTATGGAACGCCCTAATTCATGGTTTGCGAGTATGAATGCCCCCCTTGGTCCGCGCAAAGTTTTGTGGGTGGTTGATGTAACAACCTGTGCATGAGGGAAAGGAGACTGGTGAACTCCAGCTGCTATGAGACCAGATATATGGGCCATGTCCACCATTAGAGTGGCTCCAACCTTATCGGCTATTTGACGGAATCTGTGGAAATCGATAGTACGCGGATAGGCTGTATACCCAGCGACAATGACCTTTGGTTTGTGTTCCTGGGCAAGACGTTCTACTTCGTCATAGTCTACATACTCTGTTTCACGGTCAACTCCGTACGCAACGAAATTATATAGCTTGCCTGAAAAGTTCACCGGACTGCCGTGTGTCAGGTGCCCTCCTTGGTCAAGGCGCATTCCCAACACAGTGTCGCCAGGCTCCAAAAGGGCAAAGTAGGCTGCCATGTTGGCCTGTGATCCGCTGTGAGGCTGTACGTTGGCATACTCAGCTCCAAACAACGACTGTGCCCTGTCGATGGCCAGTTGTTCGACAATGTCCACGTACTCGCATCCACCGTAGTAACGGCGTCCGGGGTAGCCTTCAGCGTATTTGTTGGTGAGGTGAGAGCCCTGGGCTTCCAATACAGCTTGGCTGACGTAATTCTCGGAGGCTATGAGTACGATGCTCTTATGTTGTCTTTCAGCCTCTTTTTCAATGGCCAATGCCACATCAGGATCAAGCGAATGTAAAATGCCCATAACTGCTCCTTAACAATGCCTGTCCTTATAATTGCTCAAACACAATGAGAGATAGACAGTTCATCGCCAGCAATAAATATCAAGTGGTAGATTTTTGCCACATCGGATCCTAGAAAGCAAACAAACAGGGCAGGAAAATGAACTCTACACAGTTTAGGGAAGGTACTCTGCCGTGTCAACGTCAGTAGTCATAATTAGAGCGACTGGAGTAGCTTTTGTGTTTTGTAAATTTGCAACAAAGATAACAAAATGGAGTAGGCGGGCTATCTACCCTGAGGAGGCAAGCTCTAGTACTTTGGCCTTGAAGGAGGCAAGGCCTTCCAAAATATGCACAATATCCTGCCTCCAGTTTTGCTTAAGGGCCATCTTTATCTGAGTGTGTCCAACTTGGGCTGCATTACCAAGGGTTTTTTGCAAAAGCAGCCTTGCTCCTCCCACAGGCTCACGAAGCTGAATTGTAACCACATTACGGGCGTGTGATATCGACTCCACACTTGACTGCCGTGCCAGCGCCTTGATTTCCACAACATACAGAATATCCCTTATCGCTTTTGGCAGAGGGCCGAATCTGTCCCTGATCTCCTCGCCGAGTGGAGCAATTTCTTCGCGTAGTAACGGCCGAGCCAGGCGCTGGTACACTCCAAGGCGAGTGGGGAGGTTAGGTATGTAGTGAAGTGGTATGTAGGCCGATATTGGCAGATTTAGCTTGATTTCTGAATCTCTATTGACCTCATCTATGGATTGTTCGCCTTTAAGTTCCTCAACGGCCTCGGATAATAACTGGGAATACAGATCATATCCCACTGCGTGTATGTATCCGCTTTGCTCAGCACCCAAAATATTGCCTGCCCCCCTTATTTCAAGGTCACGCATGGCAATGCGGAATCCCGCCCCTAGCTCCGTGGCCGCCAGGATTGTCTTGAGACGTTTTTCAGCCGTCTCTGTAATATGGGCGTTTCGTGGGACCATAAGGTAGGCGTAAGCACGGTTCGTGCTGCGTCCCACACGTCCTCTTAACTGATATAACTGGGCAAGGCCAAGCATGTCTGCTCTGTCTATGATGAGTGTGTTTGCATTGGGCATATCTAATCCGGCTTCTATGATGGTGGTGCATACTAAGACATCGCTCTTATTTTGTGCGAAGTCTGTCATGACCTTCTCAAGAGTATCTTCAGGCATTTGGCCGTGGCCAACGCTGACCTTGGCTTCCGGTACGAGGTTGCGGATGTTTTCAGCTATCTCCTCAATGGTGCGCACTCTGTTGTGGAGGAAAAATACCTGGCCTCCGCGGTCTATTTCCCGTAAGATAGCCTCTCTCACCAATTCTTCGCTGAACTCTGATACGTATGTCTTTATGGATATACGCTCCTCCGGTGGAGTCTCAATGGTGCTCATGTCCCGTATTCCTGAGAGAGCCATGTGTAGGGTGCGTGGTATGGGAGTAGCACTCAGTGTGAGGATGTCTGCGTCTTTGCGTAATCCTTTAAGGCGTTCCTTGTGTGTTACTCCAAAGCGCTGTTCCTCGTCCACAATTACAAGCCCTAGGTTTTTGAAAGATACGTCCTTCTGCAACAGACGATGTGTCCCTATGCAGATATCCACCTGCCCAGCGGTTAGTTTTTCAACCACCAATCGCTGTTCTTCTGCGCTACGGAAACGGCTCAGCACCTCAACTTTCACTTGGAATGGCGCAAGCCTCTGGGTAAAGGTGGAGTAGTGCTGCTGTGCAAGGACTGTTGTTGGTACAAGTACTGCCACCTGAAACCCATCCATGACTGCTTTGAATGCTGCCCTAAGGGCCACCTCTGTCTTGCCATAACCGACGTCGCCGCAGATCAGGCGGTCCATTGGCCTAGATACTTCCATGTCCATTTTTACGTCGATGATGCTGTTCAATTGATCTGGAGTTTCTTCGTAAGGGAAGGAATCTTCCATCTCCTGTTGCCACGGAGTATCCGGCGAAAAAGTTATTCCCTGTGCCACTTCTCTGGAGGCATATAGTGCGAGGAGTTGTTCTGCCAATTCTCTGGTAGAAGCTCTTGCCCTTGCCTTGGATCTGTTCCACTCCTGGGTGCTAAGACGCGTGAGGACAGGGATACGTTCCCCGGGAGCCATGTACGATGACACTCTGTCAAGTTGGTCAGTGGGTACATAGAGCTTGTCCCCATCTGCATACTCCAACACCAGATACTCTCTTTCACTTTCGCCTTCACCGATGATGTTAGTGCCTGTAAAGCGACCAATACCGTGTTCGGTGTGGACAAGATATCCACCAGGTTCTAAGTCTGATAGGAATGATGCCCGATGTACGGGTGTCTTCTTCCTGATGGGACGCTCTTTGGCCTGTCCCATAATTTCCACGTCTGTGAGAATACGGAGTGTCGAGTCTTTCAGTGGTAGGCTCCACCCTTCGGTTAGAGAACCGCGTGTAAGGATAACTGAGCCTTTATCCATCTTTCCAGAAATCTCATCATCCATATTTACGGAGATTCCATGTTCCTGAAAAACTTCGGTTAGACGAGAGGCGTAGTGCGATATCAGCAGAACTAGGTCTCCGTCTGACTGCCATTTTCGGACGTCATCTGCCAGAATATCTAGCCGGCCTGAGTAGCTTAAGGCAGGGAGGAAGCCCAATTCAACAGATGATGGTCCATTTACAGAATCGCGGCTTGGTGTCCATGGCGATACATTCAATTGCCGCGGTACTGATGATATTCGTTCGGTCATTTCAATCCTTGGAACGTGGAGAGATGGGAAATTACGTGGAACATCACCGCGGTCCTCTTTGGCTGACCTAAGATCTTGAGCCTTTTTCTCCATGGACAGATTTTCCTCTTCGATTTCTACAGGCCTTTCTATCACCAAGAGCCCGTACTGTGATAGAAAGTCCAAAGGCGTACCATGGCAGAAAAATCCACTGTAGAACCCTAGTTCTTCCGTGGCGTGTCCGTTCATTAGCATTGTCATCTCTTCTTTTATACGATCCTGTGTAGCATTGGAACAGTTAGATGAGTCTAGCTGTCTGTAAATCGTATCTACCTCTCTTTGAGGCACCAGTGAAGGCAATACTTCCTGGGCAGGCATAATTAGCACTTTCTCCACTGGTCTCACAGAGCGCTGTGATGAGGGATCAAAGAGGCGTATGCTCTCAACAATGTCTCCCATGAGTTCTACACGGGCTGGTAGCTGCGCTCCCGGTGAATATATGTCAAGGATGCCCCCGCGTCTGCTCATGGTGCCTGGGATATCAATGGTGCTCTCTACTCTGTATCCAATTTTCTGCCACTGCTCCATGAGATCGCTCATGTTGACTCTTTGACCAACGGTGACGTAATGGCAGGCGTCATTAAGGGTTTTCCTGGAGATAGTCTTTTGGGACAGGGCTGTCAGGGAGGCAACCACTATAGGAGCAAGCTCACTGTTACCTTCCTCAAATTTTGATAAGGCTGCCAGTGCACTGATACGCCTTTGTGTTGTGGTGTCATCAGCCATGAGTCGTTCAAATGGCAGTGCCTCACCTTCTGGGAGATGATAGATTTCAGCGTCCCCTCCGCACCACACAAGGAGATCTTCGTAAACACGTATTGCTCTGTCAGGTCGCGGCACAAGCAAGATGATAGGGATGTTCAAGTCATTCCGAAGGGATCCAATCCAATATGGGAGGGCAGAACCGAATAGCACAGCTCTACCATTGGGCTGTCCGGGCTTTAGCAGTCCAAGGAGGCCTTCGTGGTTTGAACTCTGTGAGAGCAGGGATAAGAGAGGCGCAAGGGTCATGTACACTCCGACGATTAGAGGTGATAGCGACCATAGCGCTAACACTAAATGGAATTGTAGCACCCTAGGCCATGATGTTCAACGGCAACTTTCCCACCAAATGGCAGAAAGTTGCCGTTGAAAAATCCGTAGTTAAGTCGCATAATATGTACGTATTCAAACATCCCAAACCTTACTTGGATGGCAACACCGTGTTAGACAGACTTCAAGCCCTGAGGGGGCGTTTCACCGAAATAGAGGAAATGCTGGCGCGCCCGGAGATCGCCACGGATCATGAGAGCGTTCAGCAGCTTGCCAAAGAGCGCGCTTCTATAGATGGCATAGTCACAATATTTAATAAATACAGTGACGTCACCAAGCAGCTCGAAGAGGCAATTATTATGCTCAGCGAAAGCCATGAGGCCGAACTCAAAGCTATGGTTCAAGAAGAAATTGAGTCCCTTGAGCAACGAAAAGAGCAACTGGATAAAGAGTTGCGTATGTCCCTTCTACCTAAGGACCGCAACGACGACAAGGACGTGATAATGGAGATAAGGGCTGGTACAGGTGGTGATGAGGCTGCCCTTTTTGCAGGGGACCTCTACCGTATGTACTCTCGTTATGCCCTGTCTAAGGAATGGGATGTGGACGTTATAGATGCTAGTCCTACTGGCATAGGAGGATTCAAGGAAGTTGTCTTTGGAGTTAAGGGCAAGGGAGCTTTCAGCCGTCTCAAGCATGAAAGTGGCGGTCATCGTGTGCAGCGTGTGCCGACCACTGAGACTCAGGGTCGTATTCATACCTCAGCTGCCACAGTGGCTGTTCTTCCAGAGGTTGAAGAAATTGAAGTGGATATAGATCCCGGTGATCTTCGTATAGATATATTTCATTCAAGCGGGCACGGTGGTCAGAATGTTCAGAAAGTGGCTACGGCGGTGCGAATTATTCACATTCCGACGGGAATTGTGGCAATATGCCAGGATGAGCGCTCTCAGCTTAAGAACAAACAGCGAGCTATGGGTGTCTTACGCGCCCGGATTCTTGATATGGAGACCAGCAAGCAGCAGGCAGAATTGGCTGCTGATCGTCGTTCCCAGGTAGGAACTGGGGACCGTTCTGAGAAAGTGCGCACATATAACTTCCCCCAGAATAGGGTTACCGACCATCGTATAGGAATCACAAGCCACAACCTGGAACGCATTCTTCTGGGTGACTTGGACGAATTTATAGATGGTCTGGCGATACAGGAACAGGCCCGCCTGCTAGAAGGTGGCTGAAGTGATGCTGGGATGGCTTCTGGAGGAGACTCGCTTGTCTTTGGAGTCTCATGGAGTTGAGGAGGCTAACCTTGAGGCCGACCTTTTTCTGATGAAGGCTCTTGGACTGGATAGATCGAGACTCTACTCGTTTCCTGAGAGACTCGTCACCAATGAAGAGCGTGAAACTCTGAGCAATGACTTGTTCAGACGGTTGAATGGCGAGCCTTGGGCATACATCTGTGGATACAGGGAGTTCTATGGACTCCGGATGAAGGTTGGCCCGGGGGTTTTCATCCCTCGTCCTGAGACGGAACTCCTAGTTGACTTGGTTATTGAACTTACACGTGATCTTGCTAGAACGATTCCTGCCGATAGACATATCCGTATAGCAGACATATGTACTGGAAGTGGGGCCATCGCCGTTGCGCTTGCTGTTCATTTGCCGCAGGCTCTGCTGTATGCTACGGATATCTCGCAAAGTGCTCTTGAAATGACCAGAATTAACAGCGAAGAGTACCATGTAGATGACAGAATAACCCTTCTCGAAAGCGACCTTTTAACCCTCGTATCAGGACAGGTTGATATAGTTGTCAGCAACCCTCCGTACGTTCCACAGGCGGAGATATCCCATCTAGCAAGAGAGGTGCTCTCCGAACCATTGGTCGCCCTTGACGGTGGATATGACGGGCTTGATGTGGTGCGTTCATTATTACCGCAAGCCATATCAAAATTGCGCAGGCCAGGTGCGATTGTTATGGAGATATCACCTGAACAGGGGGATGAGGTTTGTTTATTGGCCAGCGCTCTCGCACCGAACGGTGATTTCACATTGCACAAAGACCTATCTGGAAGGCAGCGTGCTGTATTGGCTAGGATACCTTGATGTGGTCTACTGCCATATGGGGACAACGTTGACTGGAACTCATCTAGTCAGGTATCATTTGTGTGCAATAGCATGTGGTGATATAGAAAAAGAACTGGGGTACATATAACATGCCAACCAACGAGAATGCGAGATATGTTGGAGCGAGCGACGAGAATTTCTCATTCGTAGCTTTTTCCAATGCCGCTTTTTATCAGAAAATTAACACTGATCTTGTAGAACTCTCTCAAGTTCATCCTGGTCAGCACGTTATAGACTTGGCATGCGGGACTGGTGGAGTAACCAAGATTATAATCGAAAAGCTTATGGGGGCTAAAGAGAGCCTAGTTATTGGGGTAGACCTCTCTACATTTGCTCTTAAACAAGCTAGGGAAGAATTGAGCAACGCCAAGGACGCCATGGTGGAGTTCGTCTTGGGACATGCTGAGCAACTATCGCACTTGATTCGTGACAGAGTGGATGCGGTGGTGTTTTGCAATGCCATACACATGGTGCCGGATAAAGAAAAACTTTCAACAGAGGTCTTTTCAACTCTACGGAGTGGTGGGGTTTTTGCCTTCAACACTTCGTTCTATGCTGGTGGACACCCTCCTGAGACAGATCAGTGGTATCGACGTTGGATGTTCAGGACGGTTCGCATCCTAAGGTCTGAATACGGACTTTCGCCAGTCAAGGCGGACAGAGTAGAATCACGTCAGCACCTGACCGAGGATCAGTACACAGACCTTCTTAAAGCGCGCGGATTCGAGATAAAGGAAAAGCGTGTCAATACAATCCAGGTTCCCCTAGAAGGATGGGTACTCATTAGTCAGTTTGAGGACTGGATAACTGGCGTTCTACCTGGCGTTCCTTTGAAAGAGGCCAGTGAAGCTCTTCAGAAGGGTGCAGCCCAGGTGTTTGAGGAGATGAAGGTGAACTTCATACCTCGAAACTGGCTGGAAATAGTCGCCGTCAGACCTTAGAATCTAATCGGAGCAAGATCTCAGAGTTTATGCCTCGATTAGATTAGAGTCTTTTATGATTCGCCAGCGATGGCTTGGGTATTACTCAATCGGCTTTGTTCTCAACGTATACTGGAATATTCATAGTATCTCCAACCAGTACTCCATTTGCTTCTAGTGCTACATTCCTCCGGAGTCAAAGTCCTTGCGATCTATCGATCGTCTCTACGCTGCTAAGGGGTATCTAGGCGTATGATGTTTATTTATATATCAATGGAGGAACGTGTGAGCTAGCCCTAGTCAAGATTGATGTTGCCAATGCCATTGCTAACCGCCCTTTCACCTTGACTCCCCCTGGGAAAGAACCCTAAAATGAGCACCATCGAATGCCACCTGGGGGTGATTAGATGATTCTTTTGGGAGTGGACCCTGGCCTTCTCCGAATGGGGTACGGAGTGATAGAGAACCAAGGAAGCGATGTCCGGTTGAAAGAGGGCGGAATCATCCAGGGTGGTCCTTCCTCAACTCCGTTGGAAGAACGATTGATTACCCTGTATAACGGTATCAATGAAGTGATAGCCGAATACGCACCAGAAGTTATGGCTCTGGAAGAGATATATTCACATTATGCTTATCCGAATACGGCAATACTCATGGGCCATGCGCGTGGTGTAGTCTGCTTGGCAGCGGCTCAAAATGGAATGCCTGTCTTCAACTACGCTGCCACAATGGTGAAGAATTCTCTGACCGGAAGTGGCAGAGCTAGCAAAATGCAAGTGCAAAAAGCTGTCACAGCGCGATTGAATTTGTCGCAGATTCCAGAACCAAATGATGTCGCTGATGCCCTAGCTCTGGCCATATGCCACTGGCAAATCGCAGCGACTGAGAGTAAAATTTTGCAAGGTCTCAAGGTGCGCTGAGAGCCCCACACATTCAGGGATAATCAATGATAAATTATTTGAAGGGCACTATAAGGCGTATCTATAAGGATGATGCACGGGTTGTCCTTGATGTGAATGGCATTGGATATGAACTGCTTCTCCCGTATTTCGTTATGCGCTCACTCGAAGAAGATGAGAGAGGTGAGGGCGACGAAGTGGAGATGGAGATTTACTTTCATGCCTCTGAGAGGCAACCAAAGCCGGTTCTCGTAGGCTTCAGAAAAGAATTCGAACGCTCCTTCTTTGAGAAACTCATCCAAGTTGAGGACGTGGGAGTAAGCACTGCTGCCCGTGCATTGATATTTTCAATTTCGACCATAGCCAAGGCCATAGAGGATGGAGACACGGGGTTATTGGTGCAGATGCCTGGTATAGGGAAGAGAACGGCAGATAAGATGATTGCCACTTTGAGGGGTAAGGTTGCAGAGTGGGCATTGTTATTGGACGAAGGATATGCCACAGTTCCAACCAGTCCTGTACGTGGAGATAGTCAAGAAGAAGTTGTGAGCGTGCTTGTGAATCTTGGGCATCGCCGTGCCAACGCAATACAAAAGGTCGAAGAGGCAGCCAAGGCTGTTCCAACAACCAAGGATCCTCAGGAGTTACTGAGAGAAGTATTCCGGTTGGAACATGGATTGAGCGAGTAAATGGCGAGAGAACGCACCATAAAAGGAGACGATCAGGAGCAAGAGTCGGAGGTCGTCGAGGAGATTGAAGAGAACCTGCTATTGAGCCTGCGCCCACGAACGCTGAAGGAATATGTTGGGCAAACGCAAGTTGTGGAAAGCATAGGTATTGCCATAGCTGCGGCCAATGAGCGTAATGAGCCTCTTGATCACGTACTCTTTCATGGGCCTCCGGGCCTTGGGAAGACCACGCTGGCCCATATCATCTCAAAGGCTATGGGTGCAGAAATGATACACACCTCTGGACCTGCATTGGAGAAACCCCTAGACATCGTGGGAATTTTGTCGAATTTGAACGAAGGTGAGACGCTTTTCATAGACGAAATACATCGATTGCCACATACGGTGGAAGAGTACCTGTATTCTGCTATGGAAGACTTCCAGGTTGACTTCGTCTATGGCAAGGGTGCATTTGCCAGGACACTCCCATTTCAACTCAAACGATTTACACTGATTGGAGCCACAACTAGGGCTGGTTTACTGACTGCTCCACTGAGAGATCGCTTTGGAATAATATACCACTTGGACTTCTATTCTACTGAAGAGTTGACTGAGGTGGTGCTACGCTCTTCGGAAATTCTAAAGGTTGATATAGACCGTGAGGGTGCAGAGGAGATTGCCAGCCGATCCAGAGGTACACCCAGAATTGCGAATAGGCTGCTTAGGCGAGTGCGGGATTACACACAGGTGATGACTCAAGGCTCCATTACTAAAGATGTTGCTAACACCGCCTTGACCAGAGAGGGAGTGGATGGAATGGGCTTGGATAGGCTGGATAGGCTGTATCTGACAACAATCGCCGAGAACTACGGTGGCGGCCCAGTTGGTATAGAGGCCTTGGCTGCAACCGTAAACGAAGAGGTTCAGACACTTGTAGATGTGGTGGAACCATATCTACTGAAAATGGGATTTGTTCTTAGGACCCCTGGGGGACGCAAAATCGGGGAAGCCGCCATGTCAAAGCTTGGGCTAAAGGAACAGAGAAGGCTTTTGTGAAGTATGACGCTTCCAGACCAGCATTCTACAAACATAGAACTAACTTATCTGACACAAAGCAGGTGAGGATGGAATATAGGAAAGTTTTGAGTGCTCTGGCAGACAGAAATAGATATATTGGAGGGTTGACGTGATTTACGAACTACGCACATATGAGGCTATGCCGGGTAAGATGCAGGCGCTCAATCAGAGATTTGCTAACATAACAATGAAATACTTTGAAAAGCATGGACTTAACACAGTTGGTTTTTGGACAGAGCAGATTGGTACCAGCAATACCCTTGTATATATGCTGGCTTTCGATGATCTGGGGCACATGGAGAAGGCTTGGAATGCCTTCAGATTTGACAGTGAACGCCTACATCTCTTTGCCGAAACTGAGCAGGAAGGCCCTTTGGTGGCTAGAGTCACGAACCGTATTCTCAAGCCAACTGACTATTCGCCACTGCAATAACAGATCACACAATGGCTTTTATATAAACAAGTATTCCTTAGCAACACACATAATGTGATCTGCATTGCAAGTATGAAATTGCCGATTACTATTTTCAATCACAAAATCAAACGCAACTGGAAAAACTACATTGTCCAATACTCGCTTGCTATCGTTGTATTATTCTTGATTCTAACTGTGTAGGGAGTACATCTTTCCAAGGGCATCATTATAGCAGCCATAAACTCCACGGCTTTTGTGTTGTTTGTTGCACCACATAGTTTGACATGGAAAGACAATGGATATAGAATCTCTCCGAAGATGAATGTTAGAACAGTAGTTCTTTATGCGAATGAGAATGCAATCTAGTCTTGCTTTCACTGACTTTTATCTGGCATGATTGCTGCTCTTTTGGAGCTTGTTTAAAAAGAGTTGTTACTCCGTTTGAAATTCCTTTAATCCCTATCTTTGATATCTTATATACTCAGCTTGTAACTATTCCAATGTATTTGCTATCACACGGTCTAGTGAGTAGGAAATAGGTTTGAGACAGAATTGGCGTAAGCATCCCCGTTCTGGAGTGAATCCACAGATAAGCAATATGCATGGAATACATATTGCAGAGTCTAGACCACGCGTTCCCCACAAGAACTTTGGCTCCCCTTATATACTAATGTCGGGCTTTGCAGTACTCATCTTTGTAGGAACATTGTTACTGCTGATGCCTTTTTCCAATACCAATGGAGGTATCACTCCCTTTAGCTATGCCTTGTTCACCGCAACCTCTGCCGTTACAGTAACTGGGCTGGTGGTAGTTGACACTCCAACATACTGGAGCTTCTCAGGTCAGCTAATAATCATGCTCCTCATATTCACCGGTGGATTGGGCATAATGACCAGCGCAACCTTTCTGCTCGTCCTCATAGGCCAGCGCATTACACTAGCTAACCGTTTGCTGATGAGAGAGAGCCTGGGTGTCAACCAACTGAGTGGTCTGATACGGCTCACTTTACGGATAGTCTTCGTGATTGTGTTTATACAAATAATTGGCTTCTTAGTATTGTTTGCAAAGCTAATCCATGAATACCCTCTTGCGACAGCTCTTTGGCAGGCGGTATTCCATGCAGTTTCTGCCTTCAATAATGCTGGATTCGTCATATTCCCGGATTCCCAGAGCTTGAAGGCTTTTCAGCATGACTACGCTCTCTTGATTCCATTGGTTTTGCTTATTATATTTGGTGGATTGAGCTACAGCGTCCTCCTGGATGTATTCGGTTATCGCAGGTTTAATCGATATACACTGGACACAAAATTGGTCATTGTTGTCACCGGTGGGTTGCTTCTTGTGGGGGGCGGAGTTATTTTCATTGCGGAATACGCCAATCCAGCTACCTTTGGGCACCTGCCTGTTTGGACTAAAGCACTTGATTCATTTATCTTATCCACTATCGGCAGAACCGCCGGGTTCTCCACTGTGAATTTTGGAGATATGGAGCAATCTAGCAACTTCTTTCTCACGGGGATGATGTTTATAGGAGGTGCGTCTGCTTCGACAGCTGGAGGCATCAAGGTGAATACCTTTGCCGTACTGTTGTTTGCTGTTCTATCCTCCATCAATGGTAAAATCCATGTTACAGCTTTCGGTAGAGAGATCCCACAACCGCAGATCTTCCGTGCTCTTACAGTATTGGTATTGGGTATTGTGATGATCTTTACAGTGGCTTTTATTCTAACTATTACCGAGGATTTTCCATTTATTCAGATACTTTTTGAGACTGTTTCAGCTTTCTCAACCGATGGACTATCGACCGGTATTACCAAAGAATTATCGCCATTCGGGAGGGTAATAATACTTATCACAATGTTCCTTGGAAGAATAGGTCCTCTTACTCTGGCGCTTGTTTTGGCACAGCGAGAGGAAATTACGCCTTATAGATATGCTGAAGAAAGGGTTAAAATAGGGTGAGATTAAATGGCTAAATCAGTAATGGTAATAGGTTTGGGCAAATTAGGTGCCAGCGTAGCACATACTCTTTTTCAACTTGGGTATGACGTGCTTGGCATCGATATAGAAGAGAAGGCGGTGCAGTCAAACCTGGGTAAGATAACATATAGTGTTCAGGGTGACGCCACTAACGAGACAACTTTGAAGGAGCTCGGGATATCCAACTTCGATGCAGCTATCGTAGCTGTGGGATCAGATATACAGTCTAGCCTAATGACGTCGGTTCTTCTGGCTACTCTGAACGTGCCCCTCATCATCGCTAGAGCCGAAAATCAACTGCACGGTAACACTCTCCAGCGGATAGGGGTCCATAAAATAATCTATCCGGAGCATGAGATGGGGGAGTTCTTGGCTCATAGCCTGTTTAATCCGGATGTGCTTGAATATATGGACCTGACATCCAACTTTGGCATAAGCAAAATAATAATCACAGACTCTTTTTTAGAGCAGAGTATTAAAGATGCAGGGCTAGGGCTGGGAGACGAGGAGAGAGACAGAGTTGCGGTTCTTGCAATCAAACGAGGCAAGGAAGTGACACTGTCCCCGAATGCAGACGAGCTGATACGTAAAGGGGATATCCTGGTGGTGGCTGCCAAAGATGATCAACTGGAAAAACTGCATTCGTCTCAATTGGCATCTAATTCTCATGATTCCTAGCCTTTGTTGCGCTGGTATTTTAGCTAAAAACAAAGGGTGTCATGTCAATATATTACACACTGAATGGGACTCAGTGTGTAATAATAGAAGCATTATCGTTTGTGATTCTAAATTGGAATTGGATCATGCATAGGCATTGTTTTTCACATTGCTCTAATGTACGTGGTCTCAATGCTTGATGTGTGGATTACAGATACTTATAATTTGGCACTAATACTGAAATGCCAAAGACTGACAACTATAGAGCGTGAGATAATATTATGATTATACCGAGAGCCAATGGAATAAGGCATGTAATGCCTGGAGGGGCAGTTTTGGTATCGATGCATTATAACGGTTGCGATGATGAGACGTTACGTCTGGCTGTTGAAATAGCCAAGGTGACTAAGTCAAGGGCACGATAATTGTGGCAAATCGTGAAACCGTTCTTGGCTCAGAGTATGAGGTCGTAGCCATAAATACATCTGAATGTGAAGTAGCCTTACGGAATGCAATTGCCGGTATTGAGTTAATGACATGGTGAAACAGATAGCTTATCTTGGCCCGGTTGGCACTTACACAGAAGCAGCATCTCTGCTGTATGATCCAGAAGCCGAACTCATATCATTCCCATCAATTACTGCCGTGGTTGCGGCTGTGGATTCAAAGATGGCAATAGAAGGTGTAGTTCCAATAGAGAACAGCTTGGAAGGTTCGGTTACCGACACCCTCGACTTACTGATTCACGACTCAAATTTGTCAATCAAGCATGAGATTGTGATACCAATTGAGCATTGTCTTCTGGTTAAACCTGGAGGTTTGGCACAGGATGTGAAATCAATCTATTCTCATCCACAGGCGCTAGCGCAGTGTAGGCGTTATATTGAGAGAATTTTTCCTGGTGGTCAGCCAATAGCGTCTCTAAGCACATCGGCAGCGGTGGAAGATATGCTCAGAAGTCCGTTGCCATCTGCTGCCATCGCAACGAGCAGGGCGGCAGACATATATGGAGCGGAAATAATAGATCAGGGTATTCAGGACAACCTTGCCAATCATACACGATTTGTAGTCTTGGCTCAGTACGACCATCCTCCCACTGGGCGGGACAAAACATCCCTATGTTTCTCCTTCAATGATGACAGTCCCGGTAAGCTCTACTCGGTTATGGGGCATTTTGCTACTCGGAAGATTAACCTGGCTAAGGTGGAATCACGCCCGAACAAGGAAATCCTTGGGCGGTACATTTTCTTGATTGACCTAGACGGACACCGAAAGGATGCCATAGTTCAGGAAGCTCTCAGCTGTGTGGAGGCCGAAGTCTCCATGATGAAGGTTTTCGGTTCCTATCCCCGCTATCAAGACTTTTAGGAGCGCCTTCAGTAGGGCAGGAATCTAGTTGTTAGATGCGCTTGGGACAGAGCCGAACTAGCTGGATGTCTTGTCATCATTCTCTGGGGAAAGATCTTCATTAATAGCGTCTTCCCGATCTGTTATCAAGCGGTTGATTACGACTTTTCCCTCTTCTATGACCTCGTTCAGACGTTCCCTAGCCTCAGCCGTTAACTCTTCGGCCTTTTGTCTTATTCCCGCGGTCTGCTCCATCACTTTAGTTCTGGTCTCTTCTCCCAGTTTGGGCATCAGTAGTATTCCAGCCAGTGCCCCTATGATGCTGCCCAGGATTAGGCCTGTGCCAAATCCTGGGCCTCTTTCTTCATTTGCCATTCTTGTTTCCCCCTTGCCCTCGTGAGAGTCCTAGAATAAAGGCTACTATTCTCCCAGCTGTAAAGGTACGTGTAGAAGTCCCAATCAGAGGCTTCACTACCTTCTCAGCCAGTTGAGATGTCACTTCTTGAGCGTTCTTAACGGTCGTTTGAGCCGCATCCAGAGTGGGGGCCACTTTGCGATATATATACAGACCCATGATGGTGGCTGTCAGCATTGTGAACACAGCGATCATGGCAAAAAAGATTATGCTTAAGTCTCGGATAACGGCTAACAAGCTTTCTGCGTTCATCCCTTGTTCTCCTCTTGTGTCCAGCCTGCATAAGACCTATACCCATATAGTATCACAGGGATGGTTGCTCTTAAAGCCGGCTAGTCATGGAGTATCCTGTATATCTTTACCGCTGGATTAATGTATGAGAGTTCTAAATCTGTGTCCAACATGTCTTCGAATTTTGCCAGGCCATGTTCAGGGTAATAGTGACGTTCAAGCTCACCCACGTATATATATTCCACATGATAGTTGTCTAGGAGACCCAAGGCGACATCTCTGTTCACGGTAGAATATATACGGCGTATATCTTCTACTCTCTCTGTGATTACTGGGCCGTATCCACGTTGCTGGGACTGATGGTTGTCCCAACCTAGCACTGTAGGCAGGCCAGTATATATGGATACACGGCTATGCAGGGTTCTGTAGATCTCCCCTTGTCCTTCCAGTACCACAGGAGAACCCTTGATGTCTGCTTCTCTGAGCCATTTGATTGCTTCGTAGTCCCAGCGTAGAGTATTGCTGCCACGGCCATCATCGAAGATGTACTGGGCATCAGTCATATAAGCTAGACCGTTTAGAGTAAGTGGTAAGACCTGAAAACGATCTTTCAGTCTGCTCGCGGTCCCACCTACGGTGTATATGGAGCTGCTCAAGACTAACACGAGAAGTAATACCAACCACGTTCTTCCGAGCAATTTGCTCCATCGTTTTGTTGGGATTCCTCTCAAAAAAACTAGACCAAAATCCATGCGCCACAAGAGATACCCGCTTACTACCCCCAGAAGCACCCATGCTTGAAGATAAAACTTGAACACCGTGTTCATACGGGCAATATCTCCTTTTATGGTTATGACATCTACGCCTGCACCAATTGCAAGAGCTATCACAAGTAGCGACAGTGCAAAGAGTCCGTACGGAAGTTCCCTCTGCGATGAGAGACATATCCATATCAATATGACAGTCGGAATTATAAGCAAAGATATAAAGGCGATTGTTGTATAACCGCTTACAGCCATGGTAATTAACGAGGCCAGTGGCAGGCATATGAGAAGCACAAGCTTTACAGCCTTGCTAGAATCTGAGGCCAGTTCTTTTGTAACTTCCTTACTTCCAGGTAGGTCGATAATCGTCCTGAAAAAGCATGGAACAACATTACGACCCTTGTAGATAAGGAATGTCGCAATTATCAAGACAAACAAGCTGTGGATGCCAAGATAGGCATAAAGTGGAGTTTGCCATTTGCTGGGAAACACGCCGTTTGAAAAGGATTGATAGTTGTCTATGAACGGTGCAAATATCATAGTTGTGGCCCAATATAGGAAGGCACCCTGAACGACAGTCCTAGTCATCAGTGCTAAGTTGATGCGTCGTGAGTGAGCGTACTCTCCTATGAGTATTGCTAGCACTCCTATGGCAATGTAAGTGGGGAAGTCCCATGTATTTATGACCCTTAGAGAACCAATGGCTAGCGCCATGGCCATGAGAATAAATATCCGTGAAGCTAGACCTATGCCATCCTTAAACCGTAGCGTCAAATTCAGAGCCATACCAAGAGAGAGCAGCGTGAATGGGATCGCTATGAGATGTGCGTGTAGGTCTCCAAAGAGGAATGTGAAGAACGGGAATTCTGTAATCTCGAATCCCATGGAATCACCCGGAGGTATCATCCGGCTGCTTCTCCAGAAATCGAAAGTACCGAACGGCTGATTATCGGCAAATACCCTTATTAGGCCCTGTACAACCTGGTTAAGGCCGTCCAGATTTCCCATGAGTACCACGAAAAATATGGCAACCAGTCCTGCCAGCACAGGAGACGCTCTGATGCTGTCCGCTCTTTTGCTGCGACGTGTGCCTTCTGCCAGGTTGTAGACAATTGAGTAAATCCCCACAGTAGTGAAGGCGAAGAACAGTGGAACAGCTAGATTGAATGCCACTTCTGGCAATATACCAGTAACCTTAATAAGGCTGGAGACTATAAACTGGCCGAAATAGTAGTAGTTTATGTAACCTCCAGCGAACCATGGGTCGTATGGAGGCATGTACGTTGAGCGTACTATGGCTGTCAGATAAGCCATCTCCATTGGTTTCTCTCCACCGTTGTATGGGTGCCACAGATCTGGGTTGGCAGAGCGTAGGAAGAGGAACATTAAGAATGACACCATAAAGATGGCCTCTCCTATTATCACTAGGCGAAGGTTATCCCTGAAAAAGGCTGATACATCCACGCGGCGGGTGTAGACGACTATCATGGACGCAGTTGCCACCAACAGCGCTCCAATGAGGACGGAATTACGTGAGAATGGCATCCACTGTAAGCTTGCGAAGAGCCATGCCACGTAGCTAACCAGAAGAATGCTCAGTGGTTTAGCTAGTAGATAGCCTCGGTCTGGAAGGGCTTTGAAAAGGAATAGAGTGAGTGGTAGCCCTAACAGAGCAAGCCCCTGTATCCATATTATCCATATGACTGCCGAGAAGCGATTTGATAGGCTCTGTGGATCGAATATGGTAGACCATGTTCCTCCCTTACGTTGAGCTTCCAGTGTTGCAGCGGACAGCATTAAGGTCTTGTCTTCCGTGGCAATCGTTACCTCTTCAGATAAGCGGGTCAGAATCTCAGAGGTACTTAGATGTTCTTGGTTCTTGAATATGAGCACCTTTGGATGGTCGTATACGCTGAAGCTTTCGTCAGCGTAGCCCAGGTTTATGGAAAAAGAGGAAGGGCGATACGGACCTAGGGCTGTTGGAGTTGGCAGGCCTGGTCTGGCAAATGTGTCATCCACAAAGGCGACTCCAAGCAGTGCAGGATATGTGGATTCCCAGTTCTCCAGCTTGTACCCTAGCTCTTCACCAAAGAGTTTGCCATAGTATTCGCCGCTCATGTGGTATCGTTCAGGCACACGCGGTATGCTCCCGTAGAGGCGATTGCTGAAGAGAACCAGATAATCTGCCCCAGATAGATGCTCAGCCACAACCTCCATCTTGTTCTTACCGCTGTAGAGAACGCTGTCAGAGTCGTACATCTTCATGCATGAGCGGATGTCCTGTGGAACGCCTCGACATCCAATTAAGTAACCTGGCACGTTAGGCAACCCCTCTTCCCAGTGCTCCATTAGGATTACGGACTCTCTAGGAACATTCTCGTTGATCCACTGTGAGGCCCGCGTGGCGGTATGTGGCTGGTTGTAAACGTTCATGTATGAGAGAGCATAGAAGCCTGTGGCAGCAATTAGCAGTCCTATACCCAAATTAAGCATTGGTGTATGGTGAGGTCTGTGCTCCGCAATCCAGTCACGTATCAATAGGAGCATTCGTGCCCCAAGAATGATGAGGAAGGGGGTGAGTGGTAGCATGTAGCGCATGAATTTCACTTGAAGGTAGCCGGTGAGCAGGAAATATGGGATGACCCACATTAGAATAAGTATGTCTCCTTTGTTGCGGCGAGCGATGGACAGAGCGACTGTAAATGCTACAGACGACCATGCCAGTATCCCTAGAGGTAGTCCAAGGCCGAATAAAGCCAACTGCTTCATGTGATACCAGAAAGGGTAGGTGTCAATGTATTGCTGGGTGAAAGGCAGTCCGGAGGAGCCTCTCACCATATCGTACTGTTCTAATATGTTGCAGGCAAAGTAGTTATTGTCCAGAAATCTTAAAAATGAATAGGGAACCGCACACGATTCTGGACGGTACCAGTCCAAGAAGGCATAGGGTGTGGTAATAAAGAACATCGCTAGTGATACTATGCCTCCCAACAGTATGTTTAAGATTATGGGATTCTGAAGTGTTCTGAATGGACTGAATAATGTGAACCTTTCTCCCTTGGATGAGACTGCATATATTACGTGAGCCACTAAGAAAGCTAGGAACATGGGTGCGACGCTTATCTTAGAGGCTAGTGCAAGACCAATGAAGGCTCCTGCCAACAGCGAATATATTAGCCGCCCTTCTTGTACAAGGCATGCCATGAAATACACGGAAGTTATTATGAAGAAGGTTAGGTATGTATCCACGGCGTAGAAGTGGCTCAGTTGTATGTGCAGCACCGCCAGTGAAGTAAGCAGTGATGCCAGTATTCCAACCTGTCGTGAGTACAGACGTTTTGCTAGTAAGAAGACCATCATCACGGTTCCAGCGTCTGCCATCGCTGAGAGGCCTCTGCCTATAAACCTAAGGTCACTGAAATCTATGTTTATGAATGGTGAAAACGTAGCCTGTACTATCTTCACGGCATATATCGGCAAGCTGCCGTATGGGAACCAATGAGGGTTAAGAGGGCTTTCCTCTGCGTTCAGTAGAATATTCAAGTTGGAAAGGGATGGCCAACTCATGTCGTTGACATGAAAGAGGATGGCGCGTTCATCCGGATGGAAGAGTCCGCCCTGGTCCCAGTCGATACCGTATAGGCGCATGACAAGTGCGAGGCAGAAGATTAGTGCAGGGGCGTAAACTATAGTCAGCCCTCGTGTCTTGAGGGCTATGTTGCGCAAGATAATTGATGTAGGTATGTTATTGGTGGGTGAGTCCAAAGTAGAGATATTGTATCAAGGAGCCTAGCTGGGGGCAATTTAGTTTTGTATCAAGTGTTAGACGACCTTGATATGTCCTAGCACCGTTCTATATCAGATAGTTATTTGAGATAATAAATAATAATAGAATGGTGGCACCCACTGTTTGGTAGATGCCACTCTTCTATTACGTGTTAAATATTGTAGACTACAGACCCTTGTCCACAAGGAATGCGCAAAGGTCGGATGTGCGGCAGGAATAGCCCCACTCGTTGTCGTACCATCCGAGTATTTTCACCATGTTTCCGTTCATTACCATTGTGGAGAGGGCATCGAAGATGCAGCTATGGGGATTGGAGACAATGTCGCTGCTCACAATTGGGTCTTCTGTATAGCCCAGTATGCCTTTGAGAGAGTTCTCAGATGCCTCTTTGTAGGCGGCGTTGATCTCCGCAACGGTGACATTCCTGCCTACTTCTGCCACAAAGTCAGTTATGGATCCTGTGGAAACCGGAACCCTCAAAGCCATGCCGTGAATCTTGCCTTGTAACTCAGGTAAGATAACTCCTACGGCTCTAGCCGCACCTGTAGTGGTAGGGATTATGTTCTGGGCTGCTGCCCTAGCCCGACGAAGGTCCTCGTGGCCCTGGTCAAGTATACGCTGATCATTGGTATAGGCATGTACAGTTGTCATGAGGCCATGGTTGACTGTGAAGTTGTCGTGAAGAACCTTGACCATCGTGGCAATGCAGTTTGTTGTGCATGAAGCATTTGAGAGGATGTTGTGCAGGGAAGGGTTGTATTTTTCCTGGTTGACTCCAAGTACAACCATGACATCCTCATCCTTAGCTGGGGCGGATATGATTACTTTTTTGGCTCCACCCTTTAAGTGTCCAGCTGCTTTTGCGGCATCGGTGAAGAAACCAGTTGACTCTACCACTATGTCCACTCCGAGATCACCCCATGGCAGGTTTGCCGGGTCACGCTCTGCCAGTACTTTCACCTCTTTACCATCGATAAGAAGAGAATTCTCCTTAGCCTCAACTGTGCCAGGGTATACACCGTAATTGGTGTCATACTTGAAAAGGTGGGCGTTGGTTTTGGCATCTGTCAGGTCATTGACTGCCACAACCTCCAGCTTGCCTGGGTGGCGCTCCATTGTGGCCCGTAGTACCTGCCTACCTATGCGTCCGAAACCGTTGATGCCTATCTTTGTGGCCATATATTCCTCCTTTTGGTTAATTCCGAGAATTGACGTTTAAGATAGCTCCATCTCACACAGGGAGAACGTCTCTTCCTGCGTAGCGGGCCTTTCCTCCAAGCTCTTCTTCTATTCGAATCAGTCGGTTGTACTTGGCAACCCGTTCACTGCGTGCAGGGGCTCCTGTTTTGATCTGACCTGCGCTTGTAGCAACCGCCAGGTCGGCAATTGTTGTGTCTTCTGTCTCCCCAGAACGGTGGCTGATAACATTGCTCCAACCAGCAGCTCTGGCCATCTCCATGGCGTCAAGCGTCTCGCTGAGTGTGCCGATCTGATTCAGTTTTATGAGCACAGAGTTGGCGCATTTTTCGTCTATGCCACGCTGAATTCTGGTCACGTTAGTGGTGTAGAGATCATCTCCAACCAACTGCACACGGTTCCCAAGTTTTTGCATGAGGAGTTGCCATCCCTCCCAGTCGTCTTCAGCCATGCCGTCCTCTATGCTTATGATCGGGTACAGGGACGCCCAGTTTGTGTAGTAGTTGACCATCTCGGTGCTATTCAGGGTTGTGCCTTCCCGTTGTAGTGAGTATCTGCCTTCCTGGAACAGCTCCGATGCTGCCACGTCTAGCCCTATAAAACAGTCTTTACCAGGCTTATACCCAGCACCATCTATGGCTGCAAGTACGGCCTCCACAGCGTCCTTGTTGGACGGCAACGATGGAGCGAACCCGCCTTCATCTCCAACGTTTGTGCTGTATCCACGGTCATGCAGCACGTTTTTGAGAGACTGGTATATCTCGGCTCCTGCTCTCAGAGCTTCCTTGAAGCTGGGTACTCCCGTGGGTATTACCATGAACTCCTGAATGTCGGTGGAGTTCTGGGCGTGTTTACCACCGTTGAGTATGTTGAACATTGGCACAGGCAATAGGGTCGGGGATGTAGGGCAGAGATATCGGTATAGTGGTGTACCTTGTGACGCAGCAGCAGCATGGGCAACTGCCAGTGAGACGCCAAGAATGGCATTGGCACCAAGGTTCTTCTTGTTTGGAGTGCCATCGAGTTCTATGAGAGCCGAGTCTAGGGCACGCTGGTCTAGTGCTGACATACCTGCTACTGCCTTGGCAATTTTATTGTTGACAGTGTTTACCGCTGTCACGACTCCCTTACCACCGAAACGAGATTTATCGCCGTCTCTTATCTCGACGGCTTCATGTGCTCCTGTGCTGGCTCCGGATGGAACAGCGGCTCTGCCAAGTGATCCATCATGCAGGGTGACATCCACCTCAATGGTTGGGTTACCGCGGGAGTCCAAAATCTCACGAGCCTGTATGACTTTTATCTGGCTCACTTATATGACTCGCTCATGTGAGACGACTGATATAGCTTCCTTGCGGCATACAGCGTCTTTAGATACTGCTTCTGCGGGATTACTGGTCATTGTCATGTTCTCGTTTGTTTGTTCGTTACGAGAACATGACAATGTATTCAGGCTTATGACTGGAATGTTGTCTCCAAAAGCGTGAGATATTTCCGAGAATATTCCGAATGTTCCTGAAACTGCGATGACGGAAATCTGTAGGCTCAATATGGACCTCCGAGGCCTAAGTATATCATTCAAACATGTGATAGCAAAGGAAATTTTTATCCAGTTCTACTCGTTCCTGCAAACGTCGGCTGAGTTACCATGTTATCTCTATGATAGATAATATCTGAATTGAAGAATTCCGGAATATATATAAACGGCACTATTATGTAGATGCACATTGCTATATTGGTTATAATGCAGTTTAAGGTATGTGTGGATAATGACTGGCAGAAAACCATATTAGAGACAGTAAGGATATGAAAATATGTACGGAACGGTAGCTAATATACGAGTTAAGGCAGGACACGAGGATGATCTCAAGCAATTGTTGGTTGAATGGAATTCCGAACGCTCACCCAATGTGAAGGGCGCTATGCCAGGATATCTCTTCCAATTGGACCTGGACCCTCTGGACTGGATTATGATAGCCTTGTTTGAAGACAAAGAGTCATACTCAGCAAATGCTGCTGATCCAGATCAAGACAAATGGTTTAGGCGGCTGATGGAGCATTTGGACGGAGAGCCACAGTGGAACGATGGTGAAGCCATTCAGATGTAGAGGTTACTCTAGTGACTACGAGTTTTGTGATTTCAGTTCTGGATGAGTACTAATATATGATATCTGGTAGCGTCATACATACTGAAAATCTTACCAAATCATACGGTAAACACCGTGGTCTGGTAGACTTGAACTTTGATGTTCGCTCTGGTGAAGTTTTCGGCTACCTGGGACCCAATGGGTCCGGCAAGAGCACCACAATACGCCTTCTCCTTGACTTCATTAGACCAACCAGAGGTAGGGCAGAGCTTTTTGGGTTGGATGCTTGCACCAATAGCGTGGACATACGCCGAAGAGTAGGCTACTTGCCTGGTGAGTTAGAAACTTATGCCAACCTGACGGGGCGTGAGATGCTGACTTACTTCGCGAGCTTACGCGGTAGAATTGATTGGAACTACGCAGAAGTACTGGCCGAACGCCTCAACCTCGACCTCTCCAGATCAATCAAAACTCTCTCCAAGGGTAACAAGCAGAAAATTGGTCTGGTACAGGCCTTTATGCACAAGCCAGAACTGTTGCTTTTGGACGAACCGACAAGCGGTCTTGACCCGTTGGTGCAGCAGGAGTTTTACCTTATGGTTAGAGAAGCCAAGGCAGAGGGTCGTACCATTTTTCTTTCCTCTCATGTCCTTACTGAGGTGGAGAGGATTGCAGACAGAATTGGCTTCCTCCGCGAGGGGAAGCTTATCCTTGAGGAAGCGGTGGCAACCATTAAAGATAAGGCGTTACGACAACTTGAGATGCATTTTGATTCATCTGTGCCAGCAGAATTTTTTAACGGACTACCAGGCGTGCGTGATCTCAGGGTGGAGAACAACATTGTTTACTGCTCTATAGAGGGATCAATGGATGCCTTGATTAAGGCCGCAGCTCAATTTGAAGTGGTAAACATCACGAGCCATGAGCCGGACTTGGAAGAGATATTCCTAGCGTATTATAGTTCAGTTGACGATAATGCTGAGTAATATTTTTTTAAAAACTCTGAGAGACCAGCGTAACTCCTTCATGTTGTGGAGCATTGGAATCAGCGCTTTGATGGTTTTCACGATTCTCTTCTACCCTAGTGTTGCTGACTCTTCTGAATTAGATGACATATTGAACAATATGCCAGAAGCTTTTGCGAAATTGTTTGCAGGAGAAGTTTCCGATTTCACTTCCCCTGAGGGTTATCTCAATAGCCAGTTATTTGTTCTGTTGATGCCTCTTTTGTTCCTGTTCTTTTCCATTAGCTACGGCAGCGGAGCAATTGCTGGAGAAGAAGAAAGGGGGACTCTGGATCTCCTGCTGTCCTATCCTCTCAAACGTTCGCGGGTATTGCTTGAGAAGTTTGCAGCGATGGTTGTGATAATACTCGCGTTTGGATTTGTTTTTTGGTTTAGCATAGCAGTGAGTGCTGTGAGCATAGGCATGCATATCAGCCTTTGGCGCGTAGCAGAAGCGACATTGAGTGGAGTGTGTCTTGGTTTGGTTTTTGGTACACTAGCTTTGACACTGGGTTGTTCTAGTCACAATCGTGGGTTTAGCATTGGCGCGACCAGCGCTTTGGGAGTGGCTGCATATTTCCTTAACGCTCTTGCCCCTGTGGTAAATGCGTTGGAGCCTTTGCAGAAATTATCACTGTTCTACTATTATATCGGCGCTGATCCCTTGAGCAACGGACTTGACCCTGTACACGTATTGGTACTGCTTGGCCTTACTGTGATACTTCTTGCGGTGGCTCTGCTTACCTTCAATCGCCACGACCTTGTGGCGTAAAGAGGGAGTTTTCTGTATCTGACTCGTATATTGCTAAAATCTAAAGGGTTCTGCTCCAGTTATTGAGGCTGGAGCAGAACCCTTCTGCGACAATTCAGTTCTTTAAAATTCTAGCCATCGCGTAGCATCCTGCGGAGTACGGTATGAAGCACTCCACCGTTGCGGTGATAGTCAACCTCCACCTGAGTGTCGATGCGGCAGGTTACAGTGAAACTCATAGAGGAGCCATCTTCCCTAGTGGCATGTATCTTGACATCTTGTCCTGGAGTAATGCCTCCAGCAATGCCTGTGATATCGAACGTCTCGTGACCAGTCAGCCCAAAGCTATCGGCGCTATCTCCCTGTTTGAACTGTAATGGCAACACGCCCATGCCTATCAGGTTACTACGATGGATGCGCTCGTACCTCTCTGCCAAGACAGCTTTCACTCCCAACAGATTCGGACCCTTGGCTGCCCAGTCCCTAGAGCTACCTGCTCCATATTCCTTGCCGGCTATCACGATGGTTGGAATGCCATGTGTTTGGTACTTCTCGCCGGCTTCGAATATGCTGGTTACTTCTTCTTCTGGGAAGAAGATAGTCCAGTCTCCCTCTTTATCAGGCGTTAGTTTATTGTTTAGCCGTACGTTTCCAAACGTGCCCCGCATCATCACTTGATGGTTGCCGCGGCGGGCACCGAAGGTGTTGAAGTCTCGCTGTTGCACTCCCTTGTTTACAAGGTACTGCCCGGCAGGGCGAGTCAAAGGAATGGCTGCGGCAGGGGAGATGTGGTCTGTTGTAATGAAGTCGCCTAACATCACCAGAACACGAGCGTTCAAGATGTCTGTTGTTTCAGAAACGGCGTCACCTATATTCATGAAGAATGGGACTTCCTGAATGTAGGTGGACTCTGTGTCCCATTGATACAGGTCACCCTCTGGCGCCGGTATCTTCTTCCATTCTTCCGAACCGGCGGAAACGTTTCCATAGCGGATTTTGAACATTTCTGGGTTTAGAGAAGAAGCGACTGTGTCGCGTATTTCCTGTTGTGATGGCCATATGTCCCGCAGGTAGACTGGGTTTCCCTGCCTATCCTGACCAAGAGGATCAGTGTTTAAGTCTATGTTAACAGTGCCTGCCAAGGCGTAGGCGACAACTAACATGGGTGAAGCCAGGTAGCTAGCCTTAACTTCCGAGTGCACGCGGCCCTCGAAGTTGCGGTTACCGCTTAGCACTGAGGCAACTGTCAAATTGCTGTCACCAATGGCCTTGGTAACTGATGCAGGAAGCGGGCCGCTATTTCCGATGCATGTGGTGCAGCCGTAGCCGACGTTGTGAAACCCCAATTGATTCATGTAGGGTGTCAGTCCAGATGAGTCCATATAGTCCGTGACCACCTGTGATCCAGGAGCCAGACTAGTCTTCACCCAGGGTTTGCTGTTCAGCCCGAGTTCCACGGCCTTCTTCGCTATCAATCCGGAGCCTATCATTACAGACGGGTTGGATGTGTTGGTACAACTGGTGATGGCAGCAATGACCACGTCCCCGCTACCGATGGACGCCTTTTGTCCGTCTATCTCCAGGTCTGTCTTATCGTCATGTTCTCCATATATGCTTGTGAATCTGCTTTTCATGTCGCTCAGCACCACACGGTCGTGTGGGCGACTGGGCCCTGCAAGGCTGGGGGTTACTTCACCCATGTCTAGATGCAGCATGTCCGTATACACTGGGTCTGGGGTATCATCCGTGCGGAACAGCCCTTGAGCCTTGGCGTACTTCTCAACCAGTTCAATCTGTTCGCTGTCCCTGCCGGTGCCACGCAGGTATTCCAATGTAATAGCGTCCACAGGAAAGAAGCCGCAGGTAGCGCCGTACTCAGGGGCCATATTTGCAATGGTGGCTCTATCAGGCAATGGCAGGTTACTTAGCCCAGTGCCGTAGAATTCAACGAACTTCTCAACAACGCCGCGCTCTCGCAGCATTTGCACTACTGTGAGTACAAGGTCGGTAGCAGTGACGCCCTCTTTTAGTGCACCAGTTAATTCAAAACCTATGACCTCTGGAAGCTGCATGTAATACGGCTGACCAAGCATGACAGCCTCTGCCTCGATTCCTCCTACGCCCCAACCAAGTACGCTCAATCCGTTGACCATTGTGGTGTGTGAGTCCGTGCCTACCACTGTGTCTGGGAATGCAGTCAAAGACCCATTCAAGTGGGTGGTTGTGACGACGGAAGCTAAATACTCAAGGTTCACCTGGTGAACGATCCCTGTTCCAGGTGGTACAAGTGTGAAGTTATCGAAGGCGTTCTGTGCCCATCTCAGGAATGTATATCGCTCTTGGTTTCGCTCGAACTCCTTCTCAACGTTGAGCTGAAATGCCGTAGGGATGCCGTAGTAGTCAACCTGCACTGAGTGGTCGATCACAAGATGCACTGGCACCAATGGGTTGACCTTTTTATAGTCACCACCGTTGCGTGCCATGGCGGAGCGCATGGCAGCCAAGTCAACCACTGCGGGTACTCCTGTGAAGTCCTGCATGAGCACACGGGCAGGCATGAATGGAAACTCTTTGGGTGACTGAGAGTCTGGTGCCCAGTTTGCCGCAGCCATTACGTCGTCTTCCGTAACCAGATAGCCGTCCATGTTCCGCAGGGCGTTTTCAATTAGGACGCGAATCGAGAATGGCAGCCTGGAAAGGTTTATCAGTCCTGATTCCTCAAGTATTGCTAGGCGATAATAGCTCAGATCTCCTTGGGAGGTTTGCAAGGTGGAGAGTGACCTTTGCTGTAGATTCTGTTGGCTCATATACCTGCCTTCCATCAATAGAATGGTGTTACCGACACGCTATATTATGCCATATCATGAGGTGCGAACACCAGTGTACCCAACATATAAAACTAAGAAAGACAATGATGAAAAAACATGAGCAACTTACATCAATAACTGGCAATCTGATAACGATTCTGGTAGATTGGCTCAGTTGATATATAGGTATATACTCAGCTACATTCCGTGAGACATCAACTACTGACTTAAGGAGAAAACGTGGCTAATAGGTACAGTGCACCACCCCAAATGATAATAGATATAGAGAAGAAAATTACTGCCACAATGCGCACTAGCAGTGGGATTATAGTCTTTGAACTATTCCCGGCAGAGGCACCAAAAACGGTGAATAGCTTTGTGTTTCTAGCCAGAGAGGGCTATTACGACGGGATCATATTCCACCGCATCATATCTGGATTCATGATACAGGGTGGTGATCCTACCGGAACAGGATCTGGCGGTCCAGGATACAGTTTTGAGGACGAGCCTGTTACTAGAGACTACTTGGATGGAACCCTTGCCATGGCCAATTCCGGCCCAAATACTAACGGAAGTCAGTTCTTTATAGTACACAAGCGTAGTGGCTTGCCAAAAAACTACACCATTTTCGGCCAAGTCGTTGATGGTATGGATGTAGTTAATACTCTGGCTGGCCTACCAGTGACAATGGGCCCTTCCGGAGAGGGTTCCACACCTGTTGTTCCACCTACGATAGATGGAATTGAGATTTCAGAAGAGGCGTAGTAAAAATAGAGGTTGTAGGATATCGTATTCCAATCTTGTAGAAAGTGTTGCATCCATGGTTCACGGTGTACCGAGCCAGCATACCGTGGATGTAACGCTTTAATTTAAAAAACTATGCCATTTGAGTTGACTCCCTTCTACATTGTTTTCTTACCCCTCTTGGGCGTTTTTGCAGGTACATTGGGAGCATTGGTTGGTCTTGGTGGCGGCTTTATACTGATTCCAATACTCATTGTCCTTTTTCCTGAGGATTCCACGGCTACCATAATCAGTATCTCCCTTGTAATGGTTTTCATGAATGCTGCTTCTGCCACATTCAGCAATATCAGAGCACGACGTATAGACCTACGGACAGCTCTAATTATGATGACCGGAGCAATGCCAGCGGCATTCCTCGGCTCTATAGCGTCAGGTAATGTGAGCAGGGGGGACTTCCAGGCCGCCTTCGGTGGATTGCTTATAATTGGTGCGGTTTACATCCTGTGGAAGAGTACCAGAATCGCACATGATATGGACCAGCAACATGAGCCTAACAGGGAGATACGAGAGAGCGGAGGTTCTATATATCGGTTCTATGTCAACGGACTGCTGGCTTGGATTATCAGCCCGATAGCAGGGTTTGCATCCAGCTTCTTCGGCATTGGCGGTGGAGTCGTGCATATGCCTGCGCTAATATACATTATCAGGATACCAACTAGGATTGCCAGTGCAACCACCCTAGCTGTACTCATCCCTACAGCATTTATCGGGGTCCTTACTCACATACTTGCAGGCCAATTCAACGATGGCTGGAGTAGAGCAGGGCTACTTGGCCTGGGCGCTCTGCTCGGTGGACAACTGGGTGTTTACCTGGCCAAACGTGTCAATCAGAGGGTTGTTCTCTTTATACTCTCTTTGGGTCTTGGTGCAGTGGGTATACGACAACTTCTGGCTAATCTCAGCAGTTTCTCTTAAAGAACACATGTAGGCCCATATGATTCCACGTGTCCTTCAGTCCAACTTCACTCAACAACTCCAGGCAGACCTATGAAGATAGCAATAAGGCTACTACTTTAGTAACACTGAGATCAGTCAAGCTTGTTGAGGTTGCCTAAGGTCTTCATACAAACAGCCCACAACTACCTATTATTTCTTTACTTCTACATGGCATGTGCGCACGGAACTTTCTCTAAATACACAGGCAACTTATGTACCGATTCAAATGCCCACAGCATCTCCTATGTGACTGGTATAAACGACAGGTGACTGTGAGGTATACCGGAAGAAAATGGAACATAATCTAGCTGGGTACAATGTATATCGATGGGCCAATACTGGTGCTAAATACACCATTTGTGTGTTACAAATTGAGATTATGCAACGATTCTGAAAAAAAGTGTCATTGAGGTTTAAGATAGGTTGGGCTTGGTAGTAAAAAGTAAGGCTGGCAACTTGATCATCGGACCGCAAACCTATGCGTGTGTCATCGCTCCGCCGTCCACAAATATGGTCTGTCCGTTCACATAGCTACTGGCGTCTGAGCAGAGCAACACCAAGAGAGGCACGATTTCCCTAGGGTGCCCTAACCGTTTTGACGGTAGATAGCGGACAAGGGGCTGTTCCTGTTGTTGTTCAAGTGTAATATCCTCAAGCGTATACCATCCTGTCCCAATGCCGTTGACCGTGATACCGTTTCTGGCCCATTCCAGTGCGATCGACCTCGTAAGTTGTTCTATAGCACCCATGCTGGCACAGTACACGGTCTCGTTGGATACACCGCGTTCCGCTAATGTAGAGCATAGGTTAACTATGTGTCCGTTGCCTTGCTTCAGCATATATTTTCCTGCCTCCTGGCAGCAAAAGAAGACGCTCTTTACGTTACGGTCCATGACAGAGTCATACTCTGTCGGCGTAATTTCCATGAGTGGCTTTGCGAACTCCACCTGACTATCGTTAACAAGTGCATCAATTCGTCCCATGGCTTGAGCCGCCTTGCGGATGGCTTGTCGCACAGACGATGGACGCTTGAGGTCGGCGGTTATGGTTGTCACACGATGGCCATATTTCTTCGCAGACGCCAGCGAAGCCTCCAGTATTTCCTCACGATGTCCAATTAATGCCAAATCGGCCCCGGCCTCCGCCAGACCGGCTGCCAATATTGGTGCCCATCCACGGCTGCCAGTGGTCAGAACAATCGATTTTCCTGAGAGATTCCATTCTTGTGGAATAGGCATATTAACTCCTTTAATCCTGAAGTGGGATAACTGGTGCGTAGCCTGTGGTGGCTGCTCCTCCTGCCATGGCCCCGCCATCGCAGTAGAACATTTCTCCGTTCATATAGTCTGAGGCGTCGGACGCAAGAAAGACAGCCAGAGGAGCTAGGTCCTGCGGGACACCGGCCCGTCCCATAGGGAGGAATGGAAGCCGCCTGCTTGCTCCATCACCGTCACTTCTTTCCTTTGTTGGAAACATACCAGGCACTATGCAGGTGCTTGTGATGCCAGCGGAACCGTAGGTGGCGGCCAGGACACGTGTCAGTTGAATGACCCCTCCCTTAGCGCAACCGTACATGAAACTTCCCCGCTGACCACGCAGCCCCTGACCTGAGGAAACGTTTATGATTCTTCCCTTTCCACGTTCCACCATGTGCTGCATAATAGCTCTGGTGCAGTAGAAAGCGCTCGTCAGGTTAGTGTCGATGCCTCTGTGCCATTCCTCGTCTGTAATCTCCCACATTGGCTTGCCACCACCTCCACCTCCGGCATTGTTTACGAGCACATCAACTTGTCCAAATTTTGCCAGTGTACGCTCGAATAGTGCATTAACCTGTTTAGAATCTGTCACGTCTGTCGGAATGGCCAAGGCATGACGATTCATTCCACGGAATTCGGCCGCTGCTTCCTCTATTGGTTCAGGACGCCGACCTGCAACTACGATATTGGCTCCCGCCATTGCCAGATGGCGAGCCATCTCTCTCCCAAGTCCAGTACCGCCACCAGTTACAACAATCACCTTGTCATCCAAGTTCAATGTTTCCAGCATTCATTGCCTCCTTGTGAAGTGGGTTTGCCGGCAGTATTGCCGAAGATGCCAAGAGGGCAGTTGTAGATATAGATTGTATTATCCCTGCCTGTGGTTAAGGGTAGATATATTACCATTTTATCACATAATAGCTAATGTATTTAGATTACTTACGAAAATCGCTTAACCTAGTCCAAGAACTACGTCATCGCTCCGTGTTTTGTATGCTTCATGCAGATTGTGGAGATGCTGATTATAAGAATGGGATGAGATGACGTCTGTTGTCATTATGTATGCGTCCTCATGGTTGTCTGAGTAGTATCCCTTCCGCATACCAACCTGGCTGAAGCCGTACTTGGAGTACAGTGACTGGGCCACATGATTGGAAACACGCACTTCAAGGGTAACCACCCTAGACTGGTGTTGTATAGCCATCTCAATTGAGGACATGAGTAGCAGTTCTCCAAGTCCGTTGCCACGTAGCGACTCGCGGACGGCAATGCCAGTTATATGAGCTTCATCGGTCATGTACCATATGGTGACGTATCCTGCGATGTAGTCAGTTGGGGTGCTGGGAAGAATCGTAGTTGTGGTCCTTTGAAACAAGCGCTTCCACAGCCACTTCACTCCATGTGAGTCGGTACAATTCTGTTCATGAGAAGTTGATAGTGGGAGTTGTTCATCCGAATGAAGCTTGTAGACAATCAGAAGGCTGGTGTTCTTATTGGACAACTCTCGTTTGAAGGTCGTGGGAGGCCATGTGGTAGGAAAGGCCTCTTTCTCTATTTCTGACAGCTGTGATATATCGTCTTCTTTGATTGCTCTGACGGCGTAGGACACGGTTAATTATCCCTACCTTTGTATAATATTTGTAACGGGAATTTTATCATACCTGCCAAGTGCCTGCTATCCTGAATACATCTCTTGTTTGCTTGTCATTTAGGCGTATGTTAAACTGCAAACGTGTCTGATGTCACCCACCACTGGCGGTGAGGCTATAAAGGATCACAGACATTCTTCTATATGGAAAGTTCACCACCTAAAGGCGGATTCCGGAGCATTCTAGGCATAACCCCTCTAATCATCCTGCTTACCACTTTGACTGCTGACCAGGCAACAAAGTTGCTGGTTGTGCTAAACATGCATCCAGGGGAATCGATTCCTGATTCAGGGTTTTTCCGGTTGACCTACGTCACCAATTCTGGCAGCGCCTTCGGACTTTTTCCGAATCAGACACTCTTCCTTATTCTGACGTCCTTTGTTGGTATAGGTGTTCTGTTGCTTTTTTACCGCATAAACCCAGTTAATAGCATTATTCTACGCCTGAGCCTTGGACTTCAGTTGGGTGGAGCTATAGGCAATCTGGTTGACCGTGTACGATTGGGGTACGTGGTGGATTTCATAGATGTGGGGGCATGGCCTGTGTTCAACTTGGCCGACTCTGCCATAATGATCGGACTGGTTGGCCTCTTCTGGACGCTGACATTAACCAAAAATAGCAAGACACCTGAACTCGAACTTTATGGCGAAAGCCTAATTTTTCCAAGGACTTCTGAAGATGAAGATATTCAAGGCATCCACCTTGAGATAACTTCATCTGCTGATAACAACGGCCTGGGAAAAAGAGAATAATCGTGGGAATAATGCGAAAGTTGGTTGCAGACATTCAGGGTGAACGATTGGACAAATTCCTGGCCATCAAACATTATGACCTGTCACGCGCCCACATATCGAGCCTTATGGCAAGGGGTTTTGTTACTGTGAACGGCTTTCCAGCTAAAGCATCATACAGGCTGAAGGGAGGGGAACTTATCGAGATAGAAATCTCTCCACCTTCCCCAACAACCCTGTTGCCACAAGACATACCCCTCGACGTTATATTTGAAAACGATGACATCCTGGTGATTGATAAGCCTGCTGGTATGGTTGTACATCCTGCTCCTGGACATCACATGGGTACTTTGGTAAATGCGCTTCTTGCTAGATGGCCTGAGATTAGTAAGATCGAGGATGGCTTGAGGCCTGGGATTGTACACCGGCTGGATAAGTATACGTCCGGCATAATGGTGGTGGCGAAGAACCGACGTGCACATGAGCACGTCTCAAGTCAGATAAAAGAAAGAACCATACATAAGGTGTACTTAGCGTTGACTATGGGGCACCTTGATCCAGTGGAAGGTACCATAGCTGCCCATATAGGGAGAGACCCGCACAATCGTAAGCGAATGGCCGTGGTTGATGGTGGCAGGGAGTCGGAGACCACATATCGCGTTCTTAAGAGGTTTCCGGGATTCACACTGATTGAGGCATTTCCCAAGACCGGCAGGACGCATCAGATACGTGTACACTTCTCTTCAATGGGGCATCCTTTGGTTGGAGATACGCTCTACGGAGTGAAGAATCTTCGATTGGATCGTCATTTCCTGCACGCCCACATCTTGGGATTCCGGTTGCCGTCGACAGAAGAGTACATGGAGTTTAGATCTCCATTACCTGAGGAACTTGATATGTTTCTCATCAAACTGCGAGGGACTGAAACAACGGTTCTTCCAACACAAGCATCGTTAGGGCAACTTGTAGAGAGGGTTTGAAAAAACATGGCGAACAAAGTTAGAGTAAGATATGCGCCAAGTCCCACTGGTGAGCCACACGTTGGCAACATTCGAACAGCTCTCTTCAACTGGCTGTTTGCCAGGCATATGGGAGGCAGCTTTATTGTCCGAATTGAGGACACAGATGTAGCACGCAGGGTAGATGGTGCAATTGACGCCATCCTCGATGCACTACGGTGGCTGGGACTCGACTGGGACGAAGGCCCAGAAGTGGGTGGAGATTACGGTCCTTACGTCCAGTCGGAACGCCTGAATTTATATCATCAGGCGATAGATTGGCTTGTGGATAATGGGCATGCCTATTACTGCTATTGCTCATCTGAGAGGCTTCAAGAGATGAGGGAGAAACAAGTAAGCCGCAAAGAGCCGCCAGGCTACGACCGACTATGCCGCGAACTCAATGAAGATGAACGAGTTTCACGGGAGGCACAAGGAACAGCCAATGTCGTACGATTCAAGATACCTCTTAAGGGAGAGACGACATTTAACGACATGATTAAGGGTGAAGTAACCTTTGCCAACCAGAACATGGATGATTTTGTGATCCTCAAATCAGACGGATATCCAACCTATCATCTAGCTAACGTTGTGGATGATAACCGCATGGAGATTTCTCACGTCATGCGTGCTGATGAGTGGGTTTCAAGTACCCCAAAGCATGTGCTTCTGTACAAGGCCCTTGGATATGAGATACCTGTTTTTGTTCATCTGCCAATCATCTTGGGCCCGGATCGCTCCAAGTTGAGCAAACGTCACGGCGTAGTTTCCGTGCTCCACTACAGAGACGAAGGGTTCCTGCCGGAGGCCGTTCTCAACTTCCTGTCACTTCTGGGATGGTCTTTTGACGACCACACGGAAATATTCTCACTGAATGAGTTGATAAATCACTTTTCATTGGAGCGTATTGGAAATGCAGGGGCAATCTTTGACCAGGAAAAGCTCACATGGATGAATGGAATGTATATCAGACAGATGAGCAGTGACGCACTGGTAGGGCAGATAATAAAGCTCCTAGATGATGCCTTGCCATCTGAGATTGCACGTCCCCTATCAGAGGAGTATGTGAGTATCATCGTTCCATTGGTTCAGGAACGTCTTAAGACTATGAACGATGTTACTGAGATGACTGAGTTTTTCTTTCTGGAGAACTTGGAATATCCAGCCGAACTCCTCATCCAATCCGGTCTTAACAATGACAGCACCGCAACTGCTCTGGAATCCACAATACAGCTCGTAACAGGCATGAATGGTATGGATACATGGTCAGCTGAACGCCTTGAGGGAGAGCTTAGGCCGTTAGCTGAGGAATTGCATATAAAAACTGGGCAGCTATTCGGGACAATTCGTATAGCTGTGACGGGACGCAAAGTGGCACCGCCTTTGTTCGAGACTATGGAAGTGCTTGGCCGTGACAGATGCCTCACAAGGTTGAGAGCGGCGGCACAGCTTCTCAGTTCTGGTTGACTAAGGATGTTAGGAACATTAAACTCCACTCAATTGAACATTCCTGTGTTTATAGAGTATCAATGCATATTAAAAGAACCATTGGAATTTAAAGTAACAAATTGACGTTACACAGATATACTAGGAGGAACTGATATGGCTGAACCCAAACCTGTAACGGATAGTGATTTTGAACAGGAGGTATTGGAGTCGGAAACACCTGTCTTGGTGGACTTCTGGGCTGATTGGTGCGCTCCCTGTAAGATGATAGCTCCAGTCTTGGATGAGTTGGCCGGCGAATATGACGGGAAGATAAAATTCACTAAAGTGGATGTTGACTCCAACCCTCAGACAGCCGCGAAATATGGCATAAGAAGCATTCCTACACTTCTGGTCTTCAAGGGTGGGAGTCCTGTTGACCAAGTTGTGGGCGCTGTTGCAAAGGCGGAGATTAAGAAGCGTTTGGACTCTGCACTGTAAAAACATTCCAAGGGCTGAAAGGCCGTTGGAATTGAACAGAAGAAAGCTTAGAAACCAAAGCTGATTCTGGGAGTGGATGGGCTCTGGTGGGCTTCGCGGACTTCAAATCCGTTGGTGGGCACCCTACGGTGTCTACGGGGGGTTCGACTCCTTCCCGCTCCCGCCATGGCTGAATCGCAGCTGATGATATATTATCAGCGTGCGTATTTGTAGTTAATGGCACATCTTATAGGCTGCTATTAACGTTTGCAAAAGTGTTTACAAATTTCTTATTTAAAGTGTGATCATATAGCCATGTTCGTTGAAGTAGATGTCCAGCTAGGTGACAATTGTGGGTACTCTCTAAACCGTGTGTTCAGTGCTTTAGCTGTCTCTGACCAAGTATTCAGAGTGGAAACTAGTGGTATTCACGGCGAACTAGGCCTGTTTGATGTAACAGGATGGTCGCTTGAAGGTCCGTGCCCGGCGTATGCAGTAATTGTAGAGGATTCTGGTGAAGGACGGGCACTGTTGATCTATGGTGGCGATGATGGAATACGCCTACGTCCTGCAGATTCCCAATCACCTTGGAACCTAGAGGACGTGCACCAGTGGGGAGAACCCTGTTTATTGCTAGATCAATCCACACGCATTGAGAGAGAAGCACGCGAATAACTAGACTTTATACCAATCTTCCGCATGACGTGGATGAAAGTGAAAATGCAATGTGCACTCAACTCGTGAAGTTTGCATCATATGGTAGATAAAACATGAGTGTTAGTCGTCGCAAGGCATGGATATTCGCAGAACAACTATTAGACAAGCCTAGTGGATCTGTGGCGGTGGAGATTCGACATCGTAAGAGTGGAGTTTCTCTTCTACATAATGGGCGCGTGTTAACTAAGTGCTACCACTCCAGAATTGGTAGATTTGCCGCGGATTTTGTCGCTCTAGCTCTCGGAACGCCTTTGCCAGTTCAAGGAGAATCTGCCTACACATCTGTGACTACTGGGGTTCTCTTCCGCGCTATCTCTATCTCTAACTTAGACGTCCGTATACCGGAAGCGCGCTTATTAATTGAACGGTTATTGAGTGAAGCATCAGATCAAAGAAGAGGAACTGAAGAAATATCCGTTTGAACTAGTGTCTGAACCTCAAATCCCCATTGTTGGACGCGAGAGGCTGTGAATTTGCAATATGAGCATTGTATGTGTACACTTAGGCTTGATATGTGCGCAATAAGAGGAATATGTTGTTGTTGTTGTTCTGGGGGCTTAGGCGTGTAACGCGTTGATCAACAACAGTAACATACTTAAACCCCTGCGAGAGATGGCAGGGGTTTTTTTATTTCTGATTTCAATACGGAAAACTGGAGATACGCCAGCCGTTTACTTGTACACACAGGAGGTGTAAATGAGCGTCTCAATCTTACGCTCGGACATGTGGACCGAGCATAAACATCTACTGGACATAGAATCTGAATCAATACATATCATTAGGGAAGTGATTGCCGAATTCGATCGTCCTGCTCTCCTTTTTTCAGGAGGTAAGGATTCTGCAGTGCTACTCCACCTGGCGGTTAAAGCCGTACATCCAGGATACTTGCCATTCCCTGTGGTACACATAGACACCGGTCACAACTTCCCAGAAGTACTCTCGTTCCGCGATAAGACGGCGAAGCGGTTGAACATAGACTTGGTGGTGGGATCGGTGGAAGAAGCTATTACTACTGGACGTATTACTGTTCCAGCCGAACTCGACGGATCTCGGAATCAACTTCAGACGCCAGTCCTCCTGGAGACCATCAAGCAGGGGGGATTTACTGCGCTATTCGGTGGTGCTCGACGAGATGAGGAGCGCGCCCGTGCCAAGGAACGAATTTACTCTCTCCGCGATGAGTTCGGCCGATGGGATCCGAGTAATCAACGTCCAGAGGTATGGAATCTCTACAATGGGCATATCAACCTAGGACAGCACATGCGCGTTTTCCCAATATCGAATTGGACAGAATTAGACATATGGCGATATATCGCTGCAGAAGGCATTGAGGTACCAGAGATTTACTACGCGCACAAGCGTAAGGTGTTCGAGCGTGATGGAATGCTTATGGCTCTTTCTGATGTCATGCAGCCTGTACCTGGTGAAACAGTTGTTGACCGTAACGTTCGCTTCAGAACTGTAGGGGATATGACCTCCACTGCAGCTGTAGTCTCTGATGCCAGAACCCCGGAAGAAGTATGGGCCGAAACTGGAGCCACTCAGATATCCGAACGAGGATCAAGCCGTGCTGACGACCGGTTTACAGATGCTGCCATGGAAGATCGCAAACGCGAAGGATACTTCTAACATGGATTTATTACGTATCATCACTGCTGGTTCCGTGGATGACGGCAAAAGTACGCTTATCGGGCGCCTGTTGTTAGACTCTAACGCGCTCGCCGACGACGTCCTGTCCGCTGTGGAGGATGCTAGCAAACGCTATCAAAGTCATTCCATTAATTTGGCTCTCGTCACAGACGGCCTACGCGCCGAACGTGAACAAGGCATTACAATTGACGTCGCCTACCGTTATTTCTCCACCTCTGTTAGAAAATTCATCCTTTCAGACACTCCGGGTCACGTAGGATACACCCGCAACATGGTAACTGGAGCTTCTAACGCCGAGGTAGCTCTCATAATGGTAGATGCCCGTCATGGAATGGTAGAACAATCCCGCCGTCATTCAGTCATAGCATCTATGCTAGGTATCGATCACATCGTCGTTTGCATAAACAAGATGGATCTCGTTGGGCACGACCAACAAGTGTATGAAACCATAAAAACAAGATTCACTGCCCTGATGAGTAGACTTGGAGTAACGAATGTCGTGTACATTCCAACATCCGCTGTAAATGGTGACAACGTCGTAGAACAGTCGAGCAACATGCCGTGGTTCACCGGTGATCCGCTCTTGACACATCTTGAGCAGGTACCGTCACGAGTCGGCCTGGATCTCTTGCCCCTAAGGTTCCCAGTGCAGAATGTAATACGGCCACTACGTGACGGGTATTATGATTACCGAGGGTATTCAGGAAGTATAGCCTCCGGGGTATTGAATAAGGGAGACCGGGTACGTCTCCTACCATCTGGACATGAGACTGTCGTGACAACGATAGAGACACCAAGGGGCTTTGTGGAACAGGCAAGCGCTCCAGACGCTGTTACCATCTGCCTTGCCGATGATTTTGACATCACTAGGGGAGAGATGATTTCTTCTCTGAACGAATGCCCTCAAACGAGTAAGACGGTTGATGCGATCGTGTGCTGGATGGACGAGCAAAGCGCCATGCACCAAGGAGAGGTATATCTCATCAAGCAAGCCACACGTTCCTCCAAAGCATTAGTAAACGGGATTGAATCGCGGTTCAATATCACTTCTCTTAATGGAGAGATTGAGCCGAAATCACTGCAGCTGAACGAAATAGGTAGAGTAAGTCTAGAAATTAGCGAACCGCTAGTTTTTGACAACTATGCCACAAACCGTATAACCGGAAGTTTCATATTGATAAATGAGTCCACGAATGCTACTGTGGCGGCTGGGATGATTGGCCCTCCACGTTTCCCGTTTTCTTTGAACTCCGGGTAAGCTCATCCATGTTTAGGAGGAAACCATTGGACCAAATGGAACCGTTATTCTCGACAGAAGAAATAGCTGATAAGAACATTGCGATGGAGGACAAATCTCCCCAGGAATTATTGGAATGGGCAATGGAGAATATGAATCCTAATTTGGCTCTCTCGTCAAGTTTCGGAGCTGAAGACGTTGTTCTGATTGACATGATGTGGAGAATAAATCGTTCTCCCCGGGTATTTACATTAGATACTCTGCGACTACCAACAGAAACATATACACTAATGGACCAAATTCGGGTAAGATACGGTATCGAGTTGGAAACTTATTATCCGGATATTGATCAGGTTGCTGGAATGGTTAGAGAGCATGGATTTAATCTATTCTACAAGTCAGAGGAGTTTCGTAAACTGTGCTGTGGTATCAGGAAAATGGAGCCATTGGATAGAGCATTGGGCGGATTACACGGTTGGGTAAGTGGGCTTAGGCGTGACCAGGCAGTTACTAGAGTAGATATTGGCAAGATAGAGTTGGATGTCGCTCATGGTAATCGTATAAAGGTGAATCCGTTGGCAACATGGACATCAGATATGGTTTGGTACTATATAAAAAAGAATAACGTTCCATACAATGAGTTACATGACAATAACTATCCTAGTATCGGCTGTGACCCATGCACTAGGGCTATAAGCCCAGAAGAAGACCTTAGGGCAGGTCGTTGGTGGTGGGAATTAGATCCCACTGCCAAGGAATGTGGATTACATGTGATTGAATCCCTGGATAGCATTATCGCTGCAGCTAAGGGTGACAATCTGTGATCTCATTCCTTGTTAGGAACAACTACGGCTTCAATTACTACGATAGCATGGTATCAAGCAGGACATGCCATATGATTAAACAGAAAACGAAAAATGCCAACCCCATATCGTAATTTTTTAGAGCATAACTAAGGAGGTTACACATGGTTAAGCAGAAAACGGAAAACGCCAACCCAATACCGTCGATCCTTCAATACAAGGACGAAGAGATCATCGAATACGAAGATAAGGTAAAGGCCTACAGGAATGGGGATATTCCAGACGCTGATTTCATGGCTTTCCGTCTACGACTAGGCGTATATGGGCAACGGCAAGAGAATGCACAAATGTTACGTGTGAAGATTCCTGGAGGCTTGCTTCACGCAGAACAACTGGAAGCACTAGCAGAGATTGCCGAACGATATGCGCCACTGAACAAAGGGCACATCACTACGCGTGAAAATGTCCAATTGCACTCCCTCTTGCTGGAGGGGGCTGCAGACGCCATGCATATCCTACAAGCTGTAGGACTCAGCACCAAAGAAGCATGCGGCAACACTGTACGCAATGTTACTGCCTGTCCTATGGTAGGACTCGATTCGCAGCAGGCATTTGACCTCCAGCCATACCTGGGGGCTTTCGTACGCAATTTTGCGCGCCGGGACTTTACATATCACATGCCACGTAAGATAAAGACTGCCTTCTCATGTGGTGAGCATGACTGTGCTGTGGTTGGTATGCATGATCTTGGCTTTATAGCAAGAGTACTAGAAGAGAACGGTGAGCATATCGAGGGGTTCAAAATCACGGTGGGTGGAGGCACATCGATTCAACCACTAATAGCACAAACATTGTATGAATTTGTACCAGTTGACGATTTCCTAAGGGTGAGTGAAGCTGTATTGCGGGTTTTCAATCGCACCGCTTCGCTGAGGCGAAACAAGATGAAAGCCAGGATCAAAGTTCTCATCCACAGTGAGGGAATTGAGTCATTCCGAGCGCAAATCGAAGAAGAGCTAAAGGAACCGTGGGCACAATCATACGAAAATCGTGATTACTTGCTTTTCTTTGATGACGAACTAGCCGATGTTCCACCAGAACCAATAAATGGTACAACAAACGAGAAAGACGACGAAGCTTTCCAGGCATGGATGGCAACCAACGTGGTCCCACAGACACAGAATGGATACAATTTTGTCGCTGTTACAGTTCCTCAAGGAGACCTATCACCTGAACAGTTCCGTGGATTAGCTGTGATTGCTCGTGTCAGGGCCAGCCATAGGGTACGAACTACCCCGGAACAAAACCTGATGTTCCGTTGGGTGCCAGATTATCATTTATACGATATCTATAAGGATTTACGATCTATCAATCTAGCGGAAGGTGGGCTTAACCAGATCACTGATGTTACCTCTTGCCCAGGTACTGACACCTGTAAACTAGGAATCACATCTTCTATGGGAGTTAACCGCTCTGTATCAGAAGCACTTAAAAACCCGAATGGACATAGCCAATTACTAGAAGACTCTCTTATCAAGGGAATGCACGTTAAGATGAGCGGCTGCCCCAACGGCTGTGGACGACATCACCTGGCAGACATTGGTTTCCACGGTGCTGCAATGAAAGCAGATGGAGGAAACCAAATCCCAAGCTATGAATTATTCGTAGGCGGAAGTTACGAAAACGCCGATGTCCGATACGGTGTTAGGCCAAAAGGCCGCATCCCAGCCAAAATGGTTCCAGACGCAACGTTCCGCATTCTGGAGTTTTATAAAGACAAAAGACAAGAGGCCGAGCCTTTCAAGGAATTCGTGACTCGCGTAGGTAAGGAACCTTTCGAGGCTATTATAGCCGGACTCCCTAAGGTGGGTCCACTTGGAAAAGATACTATTGACTATTATCTGGACTATGAGAAATCTGTGCTGTATAAGATGGAACGCGGTGAAGGTGAATGCGGAGTGTAATGAATTAGCCTTTATCGATAGCCTCAGGGAGAGGGCTGAGGCTATCGATAAAGGCAGACCTAGGCGGTGAGTAGGCCTATATGACCAGCTAACAATCTCTTTCTTGCTCGAACAAAAACACGGCAATGGACTGTACTAAAGTTATTGAGGGAACATATTTGCTGTCACAGTTTGTTTTCGCCGTGTTTTGCTGAGGGGAAAGAGCTAACCAAAGAAACTTATAAATGCCGGATTACCTTGAGCCTTCATCCTATCAACCGAATTGGCCAACCTGTTGGGATTGAGACTTGAGCAAGTGATGATAATAGCAGTACAGCAAGTCGTATTAAGAACTGTATTCGTACTTCGTCCCTTTGAGTAGGGGACTGATAATATTCCAAACATTACAGCAGACCATTACTTATATTTGGTTAGTAATAACCTGGGCTAGGCAGTTTGAGTACCAGATCGGCTCTCTAACGAGCATGCACCTAGTGTTTATTCAGGGTTTTTATGATCTTATACTAGAGTTTATGCAACAACCAGCGAGAGTTCTTATTAAGAATTTGTCCACATTAAAATTACTACTGGAATTCTTCAGGAACTTGCGTGTTGTGAATCGGTGATTACCTGAGTACCAAATAAACAGTATGGACCACAAGCCGACAATTCAGACCGAACTCCTGACCACATCAAACCAGGTCTTCGACTTGGCGCGTATCTTATTACGAGAGCGCAGTATCGCGATCGACACCGAGTCAAACAGCCGACACAGATACCCTGAAAGAGTCTGTATGGTACAAGTGGCTACCAAGAGCAAAGTTTACCTGATAGATACCATTGCAGTTGATAATATGAAACCGATAGGCGAAGTATTAGCGGACGATACTGTGCTAAAGGTGATTCAGGGAGCAGATTACGATATACGCTGCCTAGATAGGGAGTGGGGATTTAGAGTGCGAAGCATCTACGACACCTCCATAGCAGCTCGTTTTCTTGGTATGGATCATATCGGACTGTCATCTCTGATTGAGGGCTTGCTGGGGCTGTACGTTCCTAAGAATGCCAAATTCCAAAAAAGCGACTGGTCCAATCGGCCTTTCAGTCAGGATGCGTTGGATTATGCAGCTACGGACGTCTGGTATCTGCTGAGTATTCAAAAGGCGCTTGAGACAAGGCTGGATACTCTCTCAAGATCTCCCTGGGTCTCTGAGGAGTGCGAACGCCTGGAAGAACTCCGTCACATTGCCAGAGACCCTGAGGCGTCGTTTCTATCCCTGAAAGGCAGCCGCGGCCTGTCCGGGCAAGAGAAGGCTGTCTTGAAACGACTGTTCATGGTGCGAGAAACAGAGGCACGGCGTCTCAACCGGCCTCCATACTATGTCATGTCACACGAAGATCTTGTACACCTGGCATCAAACCCGGATACCGATCTAGCCAATCTCCCTTCACACATGAGGCATGTTAACTCCAGTTTTGGTAGGCTACTGCGTGCAGCTCTTGATAAGGGGCTGGCTGATCCAGCAATCAACAATCCAGTCAAACATAGCATTTCGCCTGTTTCACAGGTGGAAATCGAGCGACTCCAGTTACTGAAGAAGTGGAGATATGGCATAGGGAAACAACTTGGTATCGATCAATCTCTGGTATGGCCGATGGTAAGCTTGGAACGTCTTGCTAAAAACCCTAGCACATTTGTGGCAGAGATACAGTCACCAGATGTGAGGCAGTGGCAGCGGGAACAATTCGCCATATCACTGGAGGCATCTCTCCTATAGCAGCGTTTTGAAGCACAGCTGAATACACAAAGGAACTAGATTTGATGAGGTGGGGGGGGCTGGCCAATTGTCTCAAATATACGTTGACGAGAATGGGATCAGTTGACACTAGTAACTGTGGTTGAAGCCACAATACTTTCGACAAGGATGAAGAACGTATTACTACAGCTTCGCATTGGCCTGTAACGTGATGTACGGCACAGAATATTCAGCCCCAAGAGCATATATTCCTTTAGCTGTGTAAATCTGGGAGTGTGGCTCTAATCTTTAGTATCACATCCGTGATGTTTCATACATCTCATCAATGCATTCCAAATTTCCACTATAGGCCATTTTTAGTCACTGCATCCGAGAAAAAGATGCAGGAATTAGTATTTTGTTTTCCATCTTTATCGGACTCACTCCAGATCGTGGGGGCCAGATACCCTTCTCTCGCGTCTCATCCCTGATACGTGATCTATCTTCCAAGCTACTGTAAGCCCACAAATGAGTAAACCTATGGAGCCCATCTAATTCTGACTGCCAGCATCCAGCCAATGGCGAAAACTTTTCACGTTCTCCGATTGCACTTCCCCAGGCGTCCATAACTTTTTGTATGTCTTCTCCAGAGGAGTAAGTATAGATTCTCATCTCATAGATTGGACCGATCTCTCGATCGTCCATGGGAGTCATAAACGTAGCTGGTTTGCAAATCTCAGATTGCCGGTTTAACGTGAATTCAGAGGTATTTGGAGGCCATGTGCTGCTAGAGTTAGCTTGTTTCCTAACTTCTTCGCGTTGGTTCAAGTCGTCATATGGCCAAATGTGGATAACTTGATTCAAAGGACCAATGTCTGTGTGCCAGAATCCTGCTAATCTTGAGAACGACATCCGGCCAGGAAGATTCTCTCCAAACCGTTTCTCGAACTCCGAAACGCTTCCTGTTTTCAAATCGTAGGTCCTGATTTCATAAATCATTGTTTATTTGTCTCCTTATTTCAGAACAGTACGATTGTATTCATGCATTAGGTCAGATTTGAAGTGATAAGTATTGAGTATATGGCAGATTACTCTTATTGCAGAGCACGGAAATATGCCTCACGGGCTCTGCTTAATCGCTTGTAGGAGTTTTCTTCTTGCCGCTTAAATCCTTGCCCCTTCAGGGAGACAGTCATAATATCAAGGATGGGTCCATTGAACAATTCGCGATCGCATTGTCTCAAAGCATCAGTCGCCGCTTCGTAGTCTCCAATCGCAAGCGAATACTGTCGGCGAAGTTTGTCACTCTCATGCTCGTACGTCATGGGCTCCTCCAGCAAGGTGATCTCAATGTTTAGGTCTTGAATCTCCTGTACCACACCTTAAAAGAATACACCATATCTGCAAGCTTCAACCAGAAGAAAGTAAAAAGGACAGTAGATAAGAAAACTTCACGATACGGAAGTTTATGCCTGCATGAGACCTATCCATAACGCAAATACACCAAACTATAGAATAAACGATATGACATGCAAGGTTGACTAGAGGAGCTTAATGAGAGAGGTTATGGGAAACTGACAGGTATTTCCGCATCCGTTTTTTAGCGCCATATAGTGTCTGCTGTGAAGCTCGTGGTCATCCAGTTAACGCCGAAATGTCGCTTCGCTATGTACCCGCCACCTATTCTTATCTTGTTAACACTTTCACCGTATATGTTAACAAGGTAAAGGTATATCTTACGTCTGCACTGACGATTACCATTGACCATGTAGATTAGGTGATACGGTCTTTTGATCTTACCTAAGTGTCGTTTCTACAAGAACCGTGTATATTGCTACTCTGTCCAAGCGTCTAGGCCGTTTACTTCCATATGTGGTGTTTCCAATGTAGCCTGATATCTCCTGCATTCCAGAAAGAGTTGATGGTGGATATCACACCAACCTGGGTTCTTTTCAGTAGCCTTACAGTCGGCTGTGGAAAAAGTTGGAGGTTTGATAATTCCCCCTGGACCACTGCTGTTGATAACACCCTTTACAATGATAGAATTGCCTGTGCCTTCCGGCACTTTAGCAATCCCACTATTGAGTATG
>Ga0209402_10000287_pt1 | contig 63514 bp, 57 predicted proteins | sample ArcticOcean_MG_C_3_FD_187437 | JGI IMG/M metagenome (GOLD analysis project Ga0209402, IMG submission 187437) | Marine microbial communities from western Arctic Ocean - ArcticOcean_MG_CB8_126 (SPAdes) (version 2) | ecosystem: Environmental > Aquatic > Marine > Oceanic | place: Arctic Ocean... | reverse complement strand
TGCAACTCGCCTGCATGAACGTGGAGTTGCTAGTAACCGTAGGTCAGCACACTACGGTGAATACGTTCTCGGGTCTTGTACACACCGCCCGTCAAGTCATGGAAGTCGGTAACACTTGAAGTCGTTGAGCTAACCCTTTTGGGAGGCAGGCGCCGAGGGTGGGACTGGTGACTGGGACTAAGTCGTAACAAGGTAGCTGTAGCGGAAGCTGCGGCTGGATCACCTCCTTTCAAGGGAGTATGGAAAGTCTAGGATTATATTTTAGTACTGACCAAGGTCTGTAGGTAGAGGAGATGATGAATATCAATTTTAAAATAGAGTATGATCGGTTTTACATCGAGGAACTCTTTTAAAATTGAGTTTGTTATCTTGCTTTAAGCAAACTCTACCTTTTGTAATCAGCCTTACGAGGCAAAATTTTTTAGAAAACTCTAAAGGTTTCCTTTTACTATCTAGCAGTTAAGGTGTTTTTGTATTATTTAGATGTGTTTTTTCGTGGGGCTGTAGCTCAGCTGGGAGAGCACCTGCTTTGCAAGCAGGGGGTCAGGAGTTCGATCCTCCTCAGCTCCACCATACTTTCAAACAAAAATAATAGCTAAGTGTCAACCTTATTTTGTAACTAACAATAGATGGGCTTCTCGTTCTTTTTTAGTTATCTCTTCTGCCATAGTGAATAAGTATCCAGAATCGTGGTCTGAGAATTTGTAGGATAATCGCCATACCCATTTAGCAAAACGACCTGATCTTTCTTGTCCTTCGTATTTGTCTAGCAGTTCCTCAAGTTTTTTGGAATCTTTCCAGTCAATCCCATATTCATTTAACAAGAACCATTCGTAATCATTGTCCTCAATTGATTTGTTGATTTCGATTTTTTTGAGCCATCGATATACAGTAGCTTTACTAATAGCTTGTATTCCAAATTGTGATTGAAGATCGTTGATAATTATTTTGACGGAAGTTTGTTTAGAATATAAATCTAAAACTATCTGCATTTGTGATTTTTTGTTGAGTGTCATATTAATCCATGAAATATCGGATACTTTTGTTTGCACTTAGTTGAAGATATTTGTCTTACGTTCCTTTAAACCATTGATGAAATAGCCTTGGTACTGTTTTGTCTCCGGAAATACTAGCTCTATTTTCAGATATTGCAATTTCTAAATTGTCCCTAGCTGAAATCAATAACGGAAAATCTTGATCGCGTACATTAATTGTTGCAGTAGGAATTAAATCAGATGTTTCAGGTATTTCGCTAATCTCTATTTGATTACGCCATGCAATAATTCTTAAAGGGTTACTTAATTTAATATCACAAACTACCACGGAACTTTCGATTTCATGAGGAGTAAATAACCAATTATTTATTTCAGGTTTTTCCCAAATAGAATTAATAATAACTGATTCTTCAATAGATGTTTCGTAAGTTGGATCTAAAATAGAATTTATGTCCCATGAATGAATGCTTAGTTCGATAAGTTTCATTTCAAGAAATAAAACAGGGGAGAATTTAGCTATCGGGTGATATGCGGGTAACTCCCACTGGTCGTCTTTGATATTTAACAATACTTTTAAAAGAGATTGTTCCATTTCGCAAAAAACTTGTAATAATTCGGTTATGTTAGGTAGTGTAGTTTCTGATATTTGAATGGCTCTAGATGCAATGCCGTCTGCCATAGATTGAGCATTTGCTGATCCTGGGTTCGGTTGACCTTCAACAGGAAGAAAATCTCCTGATAAAGATCTTTGTATTGAATTAAGGAAGAATCCATCGGTTGCTATAAAATGTGAAGCTATATCTTTAATAGCCCATTTATGACACTTGCTTCGAAGTTCGAATTGCTCTTTGGTTAAATCGTTAAGTTGTTGTTGTAGGTCTTTAGACTTTTTTTGTAGTAGTTCTAACTTTGTTTGTATATTAGGCACTTTATTTAGTTACTCTTTGTATTCTTGTAGCTGTGCCTTCTGGAAATGCTCTTTCTTTTAATTCAAACATTTCATCAGTCCAAAAAGGCATTCCAATGGAACCACTGATTCCTCCATCTACAGATATAGTTTCACCTGTAATAAAACTTGAAGCATCTGAGGATAGTAATAATAATACGCCGTATAATTCTTGGATTTTGCCAATTCTTCCCATAGGAGAATTAGAATTTAACCTCTCTTTAAAAACTTTATTTCTTAGTAGCCCCATTGTTAATTCGCTTTTAAACCATCCTGGTGCTATCGCATTTACCCTAACTCCTCTATCAGCCCAATTAGCGGCTAAGCTTTGAGTGAGAGTGACTACTGCCCCCTTGGTTGTTTGATACGCAGTCGGCACTCCCCTCATTCCTTTTAATCCTGCTACAGATGATATATTTATGATCGATCCATTGCCATTTTTTAACATTCTTTGTCCTGCTTCTCTACAGCAGTACCATAGACCTTTCAAATTTACGTCAATAGTTTCTGAGAACATATCGTCAGTCATGTTTTCCGGAACAGATGATTCGTCAGCGCTTAAACCTGCATTGTTAATCATAACGTCTAACGATCCGAATTCATGTTCAGTTTTAGCTATCATTTTTGCTACATCGGTGGATTTTGTTACGTCGCAAGGGATGCTTAAAACTGATAAACCCTTGTTAGTTAATTTCTGTTCTAATTTATTTAACCGATCTAATCTTCTGGCTGTTATGACTACGTTTGCGCCCCGTTCAGCTAATATTTCAGAAAAAGAGGCCCCCAATCCTGAAGAAGCGCCGGTAACTATTATGGTTTTATTGCTGATGTCAAATATAGGATCAAACGCATTCATTTTATGCAACCTCCGTGATTGGTGAAAGAATGATCGGATACTTGGAGCGTAATGGCAAGTTATTGTTATTTGAATATGTGACTAATTGTTAGACGAGATATAGAATTAAAGTTAACCTTATATTTTTTAGGAGAGTTTTAATGCAATCAACTGATTTTACAATTATTGGTGAAAATATTCATACTACGAGAATAGTTATGAGAAATGGGAAACGCGTAGGTATGGATAATAATGGTAATCAAGTAATGCTTTATAAAAATGTTGATGGTAATTCCTCTATGATGCCTATTCCAGACGCATTTAAAAAAACACAAGTTTATCAAGAAGGTAGAGTTAAGCATTTTATGATTGCTGTCACCTTGGGTATGTCATCTTCAAGTGTGGAAAGGAAATCAGGAGAAGACTACATACTATCGGAAATTATCAAACAGGAGCGAGCGGGCAGTAATTTTTTAGATCTTAATATTGACGAAATCTCTTACAAGTTAGATATTCAAAAAGAAGCCATGAAATGGCTTGTCGGTTTTTATGCTTCAGTAGCATCAATTCCCCCAAGTATAGACTCATCTAGTACAGCAATACTGGAGGTTGGATTAGCCGAATATAAAAAACAGAATTCACCACAAGGGAATCCCTTAGTGAATTCTGCTTCTCTAGAAAGAATCGACATTTTGGATATAGTATTAGACAACAATGCTAGTGTTGTTGTCACAGCATCAGGTTCTGATAGTATGCCAACTGATGCTAAAGAGAGATTCGATAATGCATCATTGATGATTGATAAATGCTTGAGTAAATCTATTCCACTAAACAAAATTCACGTGGATGCTCTTTTATTCCCTATATCAGTAGATCAGCAATTTGGCCACCATTATCTAGATGCTGTAAAAATGTTAAGAAAAGAGTATGGACCTGAAATCAATATTTCAGGTGGTTTAAGTAATGTTTCCTTCGGGCTACCTGCAAGGAAATTGATTAACGATACCTTCATTAGAATTGCAATGGAAGCAGGTGTGGATTCAGGTATTATAAATCCTGTAGAAAGTAATTTGGATCGTATTTTGAATCTGGATATGTCATCAAATGAAATCAGAATTGCCCTAGAAATGTTACTTGGGCAAGACGAATTTTGTATGAATTTTATAAAACAATATCGTGAAGGTAACCTGAAAAATTATTAGATGACAGATTGGAGAAAATAGATTTTTTATAGAGACTTTGACATGTTTTACGTAGTTATTTAATATTCACATTAGAATCATAATGATTTGCATAAAAAACGGTAAATTTGTTTGTTGGATATTTACCGTTTTTGGTTTGCAGATAAGTTCTAAGAAGATAGGAGAAATATAATGACAACAGTTGAATCAAAACAAGAAACTGCTTTAATGGCTCATTTGTTGCGTAGAGCAGGATTCGGAGCAACTCCTGTAGAACTTGATGCAGCTATGAATATAGGATATCAAAGAGTGCTACAAAATTTGCTGAATCCAGATCACACAGATGAAATTCCTGATGATTTGATTCGGAGATATCATGTTGATTTGTCGGATTTGCGTAATGGTGGTGGTGCGCATTGGGTTTACAGATTAGTAATGACTGATACTCCATTGAGAGAAAAAATGTGCTTGTTTTGGCACCGCATTTTCGCAACAGCTAGTCACAAATTAATCCAGAGCAGAGTGGTAACAAACCAAATTAATATGTTTAGAGAGTACGGCATGGATAGTTTCGATAAAATATTATTAGAATTATCAAAAGATCCAGCGATGATTATGTGGTTAGATAATCAAGATAATCACGGTACTAATATTAATGAAAATTTCGGACGAGAAATATTAGAACTTTTTGCTATGGGAGTCGGAAATTACACTGAAGATGACATTAAAGAGACGGCTAGAGCGTTTACGGGATGGGGAATAGTTAATCCCGATTATATGGCTATTAGAATGCGTAATAATACTGCTCGACCATACGGATATATGTCATGGCAATTTGAATATGATGATGATGATCATGACCACGGAGAAAAAACAATATTAGGGCAGACTGGGAAATGGAATGGTGAAGATGCAGTCCGGATAATTTGCGAAAGTGAAGCTACTGCTAGATTTTTAGCTAGGCATTTATATCATTTTTTCGTCGCTGATGAATTGCCAGTTCCTCAATGGCCACACGAGAACCCTAGAGATCCAAAAGCAATTGAAGAATTAGTTAAAGTATATTTTGATTCAGGACATAGTATAAAAGCAATGTTGGAAATTCTGTTTAATTCAGATTTTTTCAAACATGATTCAGTTAGATATGCTCGTATAAAAAGCCCTGCAGAAATGGTTATAGGTACGATGCGACTAGCTGGACCAGTTGAGTTACCTTCGGATGACATATTCGCTGCTGATGCCGCATGCAGTAATATGGGACAAGCATTACAGAGACCGCCAAGTGTAGAAGGATGGCAAGGAGGAACAGAATGGATCAACACAGGTGCCTATGTTGAGAGAGTAAATTTTGCTAGTCGTGTTTTAAATGATCCTAGTAAAATAGGAGTTAGGGATATAATCGACAGAATAAAAGGATTTTCATTGTCTGAAGAAATGGATTCTGATGATTTGGTCGATAATTGTTTAACAGTGTTAGGTCCGATGGATGTGTTATTTACAACTAGACAAGGGTTAAAAAAATATGCATCAAAATTCGGAACATTAAAATGGAATAACAATGAATCTTCGGATTTCGATAATATCGTGCTGATTATAATTCAGCTAGTTGTATCAAGCCAAGAATACCAAATGGCCTAAATCAAAAATATAGATGGACTGAGAGGAAATTTTATGATAACAACTCAATTTAACCTTAAATATTTAACTAATATTGGATTTGCTGCTGATTTTGGAGGTCGAGGATTTTCACTTCCCACATCAATAGCGATAAGACCAGATGGTCGTATTTTTGTGGTTAGTAGAGGAAAGCCTTCTACTAAGGGATCTAATGGTATACAAATGGTTTCTATTGAACATGATTTTTATGGACAAATAGGAACCTATGGATCGGAACTGGGAGGAATGATATGGCCAACTTCCGTGGTTTTGGATGCCGATGATAACTTATATTTATCGGATGAGAATCTTCAAAGAATAACCAAGTTTGATCCTGACGGTAATCCTTTATCCTATTGGGGTAAGAAAGGTAGTGGTGAAGGTGAATTCGATCAACCTAGTGGTATGTTGATTAAAGAGGATAAATTATTAATTGTCGACTCTAAAAACCATAGAATTCAGACATATACATTGGATGGAAAATTTATAACTCAATGGGGATCATTTGGTAACCAAGAGGGAGAATTTAATTTACCATGGGGAATATGTGATGATTCTCACGGTAATATCTATATAGCGGACTGGAGAAATGATCGAATACAGAAATTCACATCAGAGGGAGAATTCATTTCAATTATTGGTAGTACTGGTACGGGAAAAGGCGAATTAAATCGTCCGGCCGGAGTAGCAGTGGACTCTCATGGGTATATTTATGTTGCTGATTGGGGGAATCAAAGATTACAAGTATTGGATCAAGATGGTTTATATATGAGTAGTCATAGAGGTGAAGCTGGACTTAATCCGTGGTCTACTGAGTATCTTGCATCGCAAGATGATGAACGAAAAGCAAGAGAATCATTTATGCCAATATATGTTCCCAAAACAGAAGACGAGCATGAAATTTCTGCTAGAATGGAACCTTATTTATGGGATCCATCATGCGTAATTTTAGATTCAAAGGAAAGAATATACGTTGTTGAAACAGGTCGGCACCGATTTCAAGTATTTGAAAAAAATTAATTATATTTTTATGAGGAGCAAATTCTAATGAAAGAAAAAAAAATAGTCATAGTTCAATTATCTGGGGGAAATGATTACTTGAATTGTATAGTTCCTTATAATAATCCTCACTATGTTGATAATCGCCCTAACGTAAGAATTTCTGAAGATAGGGTGATCCCTATCGGAGAAGGACTTGGTATGAACCCAGTAATGCAACCTATTAAAGATCTTTATGACCAAGGTAAAGTAGCTATTATCCACGGTGTCGGATACCCTGTCCCTAACCGATCTCATTTCAGATCTATGGATATATGGCATACAGCAGAACCAACGAAAGTTGGTAATGAGGGATGGTTGGGTAATGCTATAAATCAAATGTACCCTAAGCATGATAATGTGGTAGCAGCTGTTAACTTCGGAGCAGGACTGCCTCGTGCATTAGTATCTCCTGGTGCTCCGGTTGCTTCAGTCACTGATTTGGATACATATGGATTGATGAGCCATATAGGACAGTCACAACAGAGAAATGAAGCCTTACAGGCATTTAAAGATATGTACGCCCAGGCAATAGGAAGTGGACCTGTTATGGATTATTTAAGCCAGACAGGTTTAGATGCCTTGAGAGGTGCGGATATAATTAGCACTGTTACAAGTAAATATAATTCAGATATAGAATATGGTAACAATTCATTTGCAAAAGCAATGAAGGGCGCAGCACAGGTTCTGCAAGCAGACATAGGTACAAGGATCTGCTATACCCAACATGGAAGCTTTGATGCTCACACAAACGGAATAGCTTTACAGGAAGGTTTGCTTACTGACGTGTCAAGAGGAATTTATGATTTTTATCAAGACATGAAAAATGCAAACAAAAGTGAAGATGTCATAATGTTTGTTTTTACTGAATTCGGAAGAAGAGTCAGAGATAATGGTAATGGAACAGATCATGGTTCAGGAGGAGTATCCTTCGTAATAGGTGATTCGGTTCAAGGCGGTCAATATAGTGAATACCCTTCATTGGCTCCGGAAAGACTTTTGGAAGGAGATTTAGAGTTTAACTTGGATTTTAGAAGTATTTACACGGAAATACTTGAAGATTGGCTTAATATAGATGCTAAGCCAGTTGTAAAAAACCAATATGATAAAGTGGGATTTTTAAAAAATTAAATTTTTAAAAATGGGTTTTTCTTTTCAAATTAGTTTCTGATAGCATTGTGGTCCCAAGGAGAAATCCATTCTTCTATGATTTCCATTCCAAATCCAGGTGCATCAGATGGTGTAACGTACCCATTTTTAGGCATAGACATTCCAGGTATAGGGCATACTTCTTCTAAAGGTATTCCAGGATCGCTTCCCATCCAAAATTCTGCAATTGGAGATTCTGGCATAGCTATTGCAAAATGTTGGCCCCATGGGGTAGCTGCTGCAGCGTGAGGAATTGTTATGATTCCCGCAGCTTCTCCTATTGCATAGACTTTTAGTGCCTCCGAAAGACCTCCACACCATTTCATGTCAGGTTGTAAAATGTCGACTGCTCTTTTTTCAACTAGCTGTCTGAATCCCCATCTTCCGTGATGGTCTTCACCAGTTGCTAAAGGAACCCAGTTTATTGCTTTTTTTAGTTCAATATACCCCTCTAAATCAGTAGGTATCAAAGGTTCTTCAAACCATCTTAGATTGTAAGGTCTTAGTCTTTCAGCCATTCTGATAGCAAATTCGACGTTAAATGACATTACTGGGTTGTACATTAGCTCAGCGTGATTTCCTACCATATCCCTTGCTTTTGCAATTTTTTCTTCGACTATATCTAATCCACCTATTCCCATGTCATAGTGTGCTGGATTTGAAACCTTAAATTGCGTGAACCCCAACTCTAAAGACCAATCAATATCATCTGAAGTTACGTAACAAAGGGCTTTCTCTCGACATGGTCCACCTATAAGGGAATAGACTGGTTGATCTAACAATTTCCCTTTTAAATCCCACAAAGCTAAATCTATTCCCGATTGAGCTACAGTAGAAAGGCCTCCAGCTCCAAATCTTTGAGTGGATCGCCACATCAGATCATTTAAATATTCTAGAGCCATACAATCTCTACCAATTAACAATGGAGCAAAATGATAATCAATTATCGTGGCAGTGATTTCACCAAAACTTGTTGCGCCTAATCCCCATGTTCCATCTTCAGCAATGACTTGAACCCAAACGTCTTCAGATGCATTTGATCCGGGCATTTGGCCGTGTTTAGTAGAAAATTCCGGATACTTATTAATTGGTAATGCTCTGGGGGATGAATTATTCCAATTTGGTCTCCTAGATTTTGATTTCGGTGTAATTTTAGGAATATTCAGCGTTACTGACCGTATTTCCTTAATTCTCATTTTTTACTCCAGTTATTGTTTTGTTTTCCAGTAAATCTTTAATTTTATTATCATCAAGTTTTAAAACATTTTTCATGATTTCAACAGTATGTTCTCCCAATAAAGGAGGGGGGCCTTGAGGTTCAGCCGGAGTTCTACTTAGATGCTGTAGTGCACTTCCCAAGACTTGTATGTTTCCTATAGATGAATGTTCTATATTCCAAATAGAATTTCGAGCTTTGGCTTGTTCATCTTCAAAAACTTCTTTCAGTGTATTGATCGGGCTAACTGTTAATCCTGCATTTTGTAAAGCTTCAATCCAATGAGACTTTGGGAATTCAATAAATTTATTATTTAAAATTGTTTCAAGTTCACTCCTGTTTTTGACTCGAGCAGCATTATCTTGAAATTTAGATTTTTGAGGTAGATTTGGCTCTCCTACTACTTTACACAAACGTGAAAATTGATCTTCATTATTTGCGGCAATCATGAAATTACCATCTGAAGCGGTGAAATCTTGATAAGGAACTATTTGTGGATGTGCATTTCCAATTCTTTCTGGTGACGTACCAGTCACTAAATAACTTTGAGCTATATTTGCCATAGATGCTATTCCCACATCAAATAAAGATACGTCAATATATTGACCCTTACCACTAATGTTGCGCTCATTTAATGCTGCAAGGATACCTATAGTAGATGTTAAACCTGTCATGATGTCTATCCATGATGCGCCCACTTTAGTTGGGTTTCCGTCTGATTCTCCAGTCACACTCATAATACCAGTCATTCCTTGAAGTGCAGCGTCATATCCAGGTTCAGGTGCTCTAGGTCCTGTTTGTCCAAATCCAGTTATTGAAGAATATATAATTCTCGGATTTATTTTAGAAATGGATTCATAATCTAATCCAAATCTTTTGAGATTTCCAACTTTGAAATTTTCTACAAAAATATCAGCTTCTTTTGCCAGATTTTTGATTATTTTTTGTCCTTCTTCATCCCTGAGATTAACTATCAAACTTTTTTTACCTCTATTTGCAGAAAGGTAATAGGCACTTTCATCTCCTATAAATGGCGGTCCCCAACTTCTTGTATCATCTCCCCATGGAGATTCAATTTTCCATACTTCAGCCCCCATATCGGATAGTATTTGTGTACTAAATGGACCAGCTAGAATTCGAGAAAGATCTAACACTTTTATATTGCTAAGAGCACCCATTTAAATTGACTCCTTTGGTAGTTTTAATCTTTTAATTTTGACATATATAATAGTTAATTACTTGGTTGCCATCGGAAGAATTTGAGGGAAATTACAATTGACAATATCAACCAAGTAAATAAAATAACTTGATTTTCCAAATCTAGTATCCTGTTTGGAAAATGAGGGTTGAATGCGTTTTGTAAACTTACTGAGAAAGGTCGAACAGGGAAAACTTGAGCTATTGAATTAATCCAATTGGGTGCGTTATCCATTGGTATAAATACATCTGAAACAAACATCAAAGGTATAATTGAGGCATTAACAATCGGTGGGGCAGCATCAGAATTGGGTATTATGGAGGTTATCGTTACTCCTAAACTGCTGAAAGTTGCGGTTCCTACAATCAATGTGATTATCAATCCAGGTATTGCAGATGGCACTAAATGAACGTTAAAGAAAGTGAATCCTATAACAGTGATTATAATGACTAAACTAAATGCTATTAGTGTATTATGAATGATTTTGCCGAACAAAAATGGAGCCAAATTTAACGGAGTCCCACGCATTCTTTTTAAAATCCCGTTCTCACGATTAATTGTCAAAGTCATTGCAATTCCGGTATATGAGGAACTTATCACTGAAAATGCCGTAATCATTGGAATATACATAGTTGCTCTAGATATTAATTTACCATTTGATTCAACAGTTTCATCCCCAAATATTTTAAGTAGGACAAGGAATAATATCGGAAATACAACTGTGAAGAATGCTGCAGTTGGATTCCTTCTGTAAGCTTTATTCTCATATATTATTTGCCTCAATCCTAACTTGAATTGCTTCATGTTTGCTCCTTAACCATTTGTAGGAATATGTCTTCTAATGATGCCGGAGTTACTTTTAATTGATTCAATACAATATTGTTAGCGTGGGCCCAATTGGTAACATCATAAAGAGTTTGGGTTGGGTAGTAAGTTTGAATTGTGACATTATTAGAGCTGAATTGAGCAATTTTAAGTATTGATTCAGGTAAAACCTCATTTGTATTAATGGTAAACGAAATCGTGGTATTTTTACTTTCTTGCCTTAATTCATCAAGAGTTCCAATAGTTTTTATAGTACCTTTAAACATGAGAGCTATTCTGTTAGCTAAATATTCGGCCTCATCCATATAATGTGTTGTCAATAAGATGGTTTTTCCAAAACTTTGTAATTTTTTTATCATATCCCAAGATTCCCTACGTGCAGCTGGATCGAACCCAGTAGTAGGTTCATCCAAAAAAATAAGATCGGGGTTACCGCTTAACCCAATCGCAACATCTAGCCTCCTTTTTTGCCCACCGGAAAGTTTTTTCACTCGCATATTTCGAAATGGTTGTGTTCCGGTAAGATTAAGTAGTTTATTTATAGGCATAGGATTATCATAAAACCCTGAAAATTGCGTGAGTACTTCTTTTACGGTCAAATATGGCTCTATTCCTGTGTCTTGTAAAACAATGCCTATTTTATTTCTGAATGAATGAGAATTTTTTTCAGGATTATTACCTAATACAGAAATGAAACCCGATGTTTTTTTGCGATGCCCTTCTAAAATTTCGATAGTTGTTGTTTTACCAGCACCATTTGGTCCTAATAATGCAAACACTTCACCTTTTTGTATTGATAGGTTTATTTTGTTTACGGCCCGAAATCCCCCGTAACATTTTACTAAATCAGTGACTTTTATAGCTAATTCTGTGTTCATTTATGATAATTATGCTTTAATTAAAACGGATTGTATAATGCTTATATTATGAATTCTACTGACTTAAAGATTAAAGATGTAATCGCTAAGGCGTTTGATCTACAAATGATAAGTGAATATGATGCAAAATTGTTGGCAAATCCAGTCAAATATTTACTGAAAGATATCTGTGAAGCGGCTGCACATATCAGGAACATTGGTAAAGGAAATGTGATTACCTTTTCACCTAAGGTTTTCATTCCACTTACACGATTATGTAGAGATTATTGTGGTTATTGTACTTTTAGAGTTGAACCTTCAGAAATAAACAATATTTACATGTCTCCTGACGAAGTTTTAGATGTAGCAAAAAAAGGAGCAGCCTTAGGTTGCACCGAGGCATTATTTACATTAGGAGAAAGACCAGAAATAAAATATAAAGAAGCTAAACAATGGCTTAATTCTAATGGTTATGAATCTACTATTGAATATTTAACAGATATGACTGAAATGGTTTTGAATGAAACGCAAATGTTGCCTCATGCTAATCCAGGTACTTTAACCAAACGTGAGATGCTTTCCCTCAAACCATATAATGCCTCTTCAGGGCTTATGCTAGAAAGTACTAGCGAGTTGCTATACCAAAAAGGAGGTGCGCATGAATATGCTCCTAGTAAAAGGCCGATTGTTCGATTGAAAACAATTAATCTGGCAGGAGAATTAAAGGTACCATTTACTACAGGATTGTTGATAGGAATAGGAGAATCTCCAGAGGATAGAATCGAATCATTACTTGAAATAAGACGTTCGAACGAATCATATGGACATGTTCAAGAAATAATAATACAGAATTTCAGAGCAAAACCTAGTACTCCTATGTCAGATTTTCCAGATGCGGTTACGAATGATATGCTATGGACGGTTGCTGTAGCTAGGATTATTTTAGGACCCTCTGTAAATATACAAGTACCTCCTAATCTAAGTTACAATAATTACCAAGTGTATATTGATGCAGGGATTAATGATTGGGGCGGTGTTTCTCCATTGACTATCGATTATGTTAATCCAGAAGCTCCTTGGCCATTAATCAATGATTTGAAGAATAAAACAGAAGCAAAAGGATTTGAATTAAAACCAAGATTAACTGTTTATCCTGAATTTTTCGTGAATAACAAGAGTTTTTTGCCAGATAAGTTACATGAAAAAGTATCTTCATTAGCAGACGAAAACGGATATGTTAAATGGGGTATCAATAGATATATTTAAATATCGAAGGAAATTACTGATGGAAATAACTAAAATTTATGAATCTATAACAGAAGAAGTTTCTGATATTCTCAATCAAAGCTTGTCGGGACAAGATTTGATTGCATCTCAAATAGCGATCCTGCTAAACACTAAAGGAATTGACTATCAAGCAACTCTATTAGTAGCGGATGAATTGAGACGTCGATCCGTAGGTGATTTAGTAACATATGTAGTTAATAGGAATATCAACTTTACTAATGTTTGTATCAAAAGATGTGGATTTTGTGCCTTTAGTAGGGATTTTAAAGGAGAACAAGGATATCTTTTACCTATTGATGAAATAGTACGAAGATCCCAAGAAGCATGGGATTATGGAGCAACAGAGGTATGTATTCAAGCTGGATTGCCTCCTAAAATGGAAGGTAATCTTTATATAAAAATAACAGAGGCTATAAAAAATCAAATACCTGATATTCATATACACGGGTTTTCACCTGAGGAAGTTTTATATGGTTCTATAAGATCACGTACAACTATCTTAGAATATTTGAAAGACTTAAAATCTGCAGGAGTTGGTAGTTTACCGGGCACATCTGCTGAGATTTTGGACCAACCTCTTAGAGATAAAATATCTCCAGGACGTATTACGGTTGATCAATGGAGAGAAGTTATTTGTAATGCACATGAAATAGGTATTCCTACTACATCTACTATTATGTTCGGACACATAGAATCTGACATGCAAATAGCGAATCATTTAATTTTACTTAGAGATATTCAGAAAAATACAGGAGGATTTACAGAATTTGTTCCCTTGAGCTTTGTGAATGCTGAAGCCCCAATGTTTTTGAAAGGATTAAATGAAAATGTCCGATCCGGACCTACTGGCATGGAGGTTTTGAAAGTACATGCAGTTTCAAGAATAGCTTTAAATAACTGGATACCAAATATACAGGCTTCTTGGGTGAAAGAAGGCGATAGAGTTTCACAATTATTATTAAATTCCGGAGTAAATGATTTAGGGGGCACATTAATTAATGAAAGTATTTCTACATCTGCGGGAGCAATGCATGGGCAATTAAAACCACCAATTGAATTTCGTAACATGATTAGAGATGCGGATCGAGTACCAGCAGAAAGATACACTGATTATAGTGTGAAAAAGATTTATGATCATGAAGATACAGAGAAAGAACCATTAGATTTCGTGGGAGATAAAGCCGAGGAAATATTTGGATCATATAAAAAATTAATTTCGCAGGATAAATTTAAATATGACAAAGCTCAAGTATCTCCACGATTAAAAGATATATCAGCATCCTAAAATGGAATGTGAATTAAACTAAATTACTGATTTTGATAGCTCGTCTAGTTCTTTTTTGGAGTAAGATCCCAAGCTTCTAAAATTTAAATTAGTATAATTTTTAATCCACTGAATTGTAATATTCCGGGCTTTTTTATAGTCGGACGATATTTTTATTTTCTTTTCAGGATCGGATTCTATTCTTTTTTTCAGTATATCGCTTAATTCTTTATCTGCTATTTTGATTATGAGATTTAAGTCGTGTTTTTGATTGTCATCTATTCCTTTAGCTGAGTGCATAACTCGTTGAGCTACTTGACCAACTGAAATCCGAGCCGTTGCTAAATCTTCCATTAATGCAGGATATTTCCCCTCTTTACCTTCCATACTATTAATACCTTTGGCACCCTTACCGTTCAACCATCCTTCAAGGTATTCAATAATAGTCCGTATGTTTTTACGTGTACCTTCAGTTGTGATATCACCGGTAGGAGTAACTATATTTATCGGATAATTATTAGGTATATACATTTCTTGCTCAGGATCCTTTCCTAAGGATTTCCAATCAATAAATTGATCAGATGCCACTTTCATATGGTATATATGTGCACTCCACCCTCTTAAGAATCCTTGTTTAGCTTCCCAGTTTTTATCTTGTTTGATGGAATTAGCAGCTATTTCATTTGTTTCTTGATCCGTAGATGGTAGTGCTGTTGCCATTCCACCAATTGGAACAGCTTCTCTTTTAAGACAAATCGCAACTAATCTTTTGAATATATTGGTCAAGAATTCTGTAGTTTTTATGTCCACATCAAAACGATCTGGCCATATAAATTTTGAGTCAGGCAGAATAAATTCTAATATGCTGGCTTTTAAATCCCACCTAGCAGCGTTTAATCCTGCTCCGTATTCTCCGAGTGCATGTAACATATCTTCCATTTGGTATATTGCAGGTAAAGACTCGACTAGTATGATTGCTTTTATAATGTAAGTATTTGATAGCTTTAAAAAAATCCTACTTTCGTCAAAAAAATCCTTGTAAATAGTTACCTCTTTTACGCTTTCTAATTTAGGGAGGTAAAAATAAATGTTTTCACCGTTATTAGCTTGTGCTGATCCACAATGAAATATAGTTAATGCTGTACCTAATATTGTTGCGGAGATTTTATTACCATCTATAAAAACATCATGTTCGTCTAAATGTAATCCTCTTTCACGGTGCATAAAAAAAGGAAGTTTACCTGGTTGTAATTGATAAAAACGATTACGCGACACATCAGTATATTTTAATGTTTTGGTTACTGCCGCTAATCGGTTTAGCGCAGCATTTATTGTATCGGTAAAGGAATGATTGGCAGAGTCTTCGTCATCGTCTAGGTATCCGATTGCTCTTTCTCCTTCTGGTCCAGGATTTAGGGCATTGATCATCATACTAGCCACTGAAGCAGGACCACATATTTCAATACCTGGATTTCTTAACTCGTCGGGTACTTTATCTACCGTCCAATTATCGGTATTAATATTTGTAATAGGCGAATGTAATGAAGACAGTCCTGTTTTATGTACTTTATTTAAAAGAGATTTGCGATCTTTTCTGACTTGATTGACTCGATTGAAAAATAAGTCATGCATGTGCAAAAGATATTCAACAAATGATTCTGTAAACAAAATGTCAACGCCATTTATTTTTGGATATGTTATTCTTTGTTGCATTTGAATTATCCTAATAAGAATTTTCAGGTTTTAATAAATGAGAAAATGTAGATCTAAGTTTTGCAAGCTTAGGATCTATTATAAATTGACAATAAGGTTGGTAACGATTGTTGTTATAAAAAGATTGATGATAACTTTCCGCATCATAAAATGTTGTTATTTCTGCTAATTCAGTCACAATAGGATCTTTAAAAACTCCCATTTCGATCAAGTTTTCTATTGTTTTTTCGGCAGTGTCACGTTGGCTTTGATCATGGTAAAAAATGATGGAACGATATTGTGTTCCAATATCTCCGCCTTGCTTGTTTAAAGTAGTTGGATCATGGTGGGAGAAAAATATCTTCAAAATCATTTCAAAATCTATTATATGTTTATCATAATGGATTTCCACAACTTCAGCATATCCTGTTGCGCCAGAGCAAACCTCTTCGTAAGTTGGATTTTTACTTGACCCTCCCATGTATCCTGATTTTGCTTTTGATACACCTGTTATTCTTTCAAAAATTGCCTCAATGCACCAAAAACACCCACCGCCTAATGTTGCTATATTTGTATTTTTCATTTTTGTCCTTGTTGACAGATGGGATTTCCATTATATTCGTGATACGAGAATTCAAAAAAATATTTATAATTGATCATGTATTAATTGGTCATATTGATTTTTTTGTATAAAAACGTCCCATGTAGATTTATCTAAAATATCTTGTTTTAGCTCGCCAGGGCTTATTCCATTTTTCAGCTGTTTCATGGTTTCATATACTTTTTTCATTCCTGCATAATACGGAATATGACCTTGTAATGCTATTTTCACGCCCATTTGGCTTAGTTGATCTTTGTCTCCTAAAGAGGGCTCTGCATTTCCTAGCAAGATTGGTATTTGAACATCTTTTTTTATTTGAATCAAGTCATTTATTTCGGTTATACCTGTCAAAAATATTCCATCAACACCGCAATCCTGATATGCTTTTGCTCTTGTTATGGTGTCAGACAAACAAGTTATAGACCTAGCGCTTGTACGAGCGATAATCGATAGCGTAGAGTCTTTTCTGCCTAATAAAGCAGATCTCATTTTACCAACACCTTCTTCAATACTGATTATATCCGGTAGAGAGTTACCGTATTGCCTTGGCAATAATGTGTCTTCAATAGTTATTGCTGATACGCCAGCGATTTCTAATTCTTCTATAGTTCTTTTAACATTAAGGGCATTACCATATCCATGATCGGCATCAACCATAATGGGAAGATTTGATGCACGACAAATTCTACGAACCTGTTCCGCGAATTCTGTTAATGTTACGAGGATGTAATCAGGAGCCCCCAATATTACAGATGATGCTATTGATCCGGCGAACATGCCCACTTCAAATCCTAAATTTTCTGCCATGCGTGATGAAATGGGATCGTAAACTGAAGCAGGATACACGCAATTATCGTCATTTAGAATTCGTCGAAATGTTTCTCTTTTGTCTGAATTATTCATGAGATATATACCTGTTAATAATGTAGTAATAGAATATATTGGTTCGAATCTAACCTTTAATCATTATCCATACTAGTTATTTAATATCCAATTCTTTACGTAGATCTTTTATAGTTTCAGCTCTGCTTCGAGTTGATCTCCGTTCTCTTAACCCTATCGGCATATTTTCAACTTCAGCTAGTACTTTTATGGATACAAATACAGGACCTTCAGCATTCATGATTTCTTCTAAACTTGTAGATAATTCTTCTAAATCAGTGAAACTATAGGTTGCAGCATAACCTGCACCAGAAGCCATTTCTGAATAGTTTATATTTTCCGAATTTGGAACAGGCTGTCCTCCGGTGGTTGCATAGCAACCATTATCTAACAAAAAATGAACAAAGTTTTTAGGTTTGCTTCCAGCTATAGATGCTATAACCCCTAGATTCATTAGTAATGCACCTTCGGTGTCAAAATGCACGACCTTTTCATTTTCAAGCCCAAGAGCAATTCCAAAAACAGCAGCGGTGGATTGCCCCATAGCACCTCCCATCGAAATATCTCTATTGGGGTTTGTAGATACGTCTAGCCAATGCTTTCCTGATGTACCTTGCACTGAAACGATAGCATCACCGCGATATTTTTGAAATGCCTCAAAAACCTTTTTAGATTCAATCATGTCTAATTCTCCGTTTAGCTATTTTTTTATCTTATACTTGTTATCTGTTAAATCCGTGGTATTCATCCCCAATTAATACAACTACGGGGCGTGATGTGTTTCGAGTTTCTGCAAATGCTTCTGATATTCTTGTACCATCTTCGTCAGTTTCAACTAATAAGTAATTTATTCTAAAAGCATTAAGAAAAGGTTCTGTATATATTGCAGCTGAATCAGGAGTCTTGCCCTTTCTAGTCCAACCTCTATATCCTACTACCATTAACAATGGAAATCCGGCATCGAGTGCCATTCCTCTTATTGAGTCTCCGGATTCTAGCATTCCTGTATTTTGAATCAAAACAACTGGCACCTTACCCGCCACATTTAATCCTAGCGCTACAGCCATTGATTCTCCTTCTCTAGAAACGGGGATCACCTTTAGCCAATTTTGTCTTTCCATTAATTCATACAAGTAATTGGTTTCACTATCTGGAATTGTAATAATGTGAGTTACTCCATTTTTCTTAAATTCCTCAATCAGTGTTTCAGGTCGTAATATTTGTGTTTGTTGCGCCATATCGTAATCACCTTGTAGTTGAATTATTGAATATGATTTCACACTCAGTATACTGTATTGTTTTACTAGTGTCTTTCGGCTGTTTTTGAATTGCAGAAAAATTATTCATGAAATAGAATGTAATAGTAGGTTTGTTTGATCACTGTGTAATTCTCAAGCAGTATTTATTTTAAATATGAATAATTTAGTTAAATTCAAGAGTACTTTTACTCCTCCCATTTTTTACGGTTGGTGGCTAGTAGTAGCTACACTTTTTCTGAATTCAGCTACTGGTACTCCTGCTTTCGGTGCTGTTGGCCTTTGGGTTGATTCTTTGGAAAGAGAATTTCACTGGAGCAGGACACAGCTTTCATGGGCATTTTCACTTGGACAATTAGAGGGAAGCATTGCAGGTCCGATAATTGGTATTTTAGTTGCTAAATATGGAGCTAGAAATGTTGTTTTAATTGGTATATCAACTTGTGGATTAGGATTTGCATTGTTGAGTCAAACTCAATCACTAGTAATTTTTTATGTTTCTTATGCGATTTTGATGATTGGCGCTGGTGCTGGTGGCTGGTTACCGATGATGACAGTTATAAATGATTGGTTTGACAAAAAACGTGGAATTGCTATGGGATTAGGTGGTATGGGCTTTTCTATAGGTGGTTTTTTCCTGATTCCCTTTTTAGCCTTTCTGATGTTACACCCAAATATTGGATGGAGAATCACTGCGTTGGGATTGAGTGTGTTTTATATTATTATTATGTACCCTTTGTTTAGGATAATCCGTAATACTCCTGAAGAATATGATGAAATTCCAGATGGTATTAGAAATCTCAACTTCAGACAATCTGATCAAAATATACCTTCAACAGTTGATGAACCGGAATCAATAGATCTATCTGTGTATCAGATTGTTAAAATCCCCGTTTTTTGGATTATTTCTATTTCTCATGCTGCCTCTACTATGCTAATAGGAACTATGACAGTACATTTAATTTTGTCATTAATTGATCAAGGCATGTCCACACAGGTTGCAAGTACGATTTGGGGTACGACTCTTTTGGTGTCTGGTGCTGGACAAATTCTAGGAGGGTATATGTCTGATAAAGTTACAATAAAATATGCTTTGTGTATTTTTGGTTGTATGCAAGCAGTAGGTGTCGTTATTGCGACTTTTGTAACATCTGTTTATAGTGCCCCATTGTTTGTTATAGTTTTCGGTCTTTCCTTTGGAGCTCGTGTTCCCCTAGGAACCGCTATTAGAAGCCAATATTTTGGAAGAAAATCTTTTGGTAAAGTTCTTGGGATATCTATGATGCCAATGTCAATATTGATGATGGTAGGTCCCCTTGTTGCAGGAAGAATGTATGATTCTCTAGGAGATTACAAGTTAGCTTTTTATTTAATTGCAGCCGTATCAGTGTTAGGTAGCCTTGGGTTTTTGTTTGCAAAAAAACCTACTTTAAATTAGAACTGTTCCTTTTGTTCCATGTATCTTTGAGTGTGGCAGCTCTGTTGAATACTAATTTTGTATCACTACTATCTTTAGTGTCTAGGCAAAAATATCCCAGTCGTTCAAATTGAAATTTATCTCCTGGCTTTGAATTGGCTAGACTAGGTTCTAATTGGGCAGTTTCTATAATGGTCAATGAGGCTGGATTCAGTATTTCCGATAAATTCGTTTCAGCAGAAATATCAGGGTTTGTGTCAATACATAGCCTGTCATAAAGTCTAATTTGAGCCTGGATTGCATGCTTCTTGCTCACCCAATGGATTGTCCCTTTAACTTTACGCCCATCTAAAGTTTGCCCTCCTCGAGTATCGGGATCATAAGTGCATTTTATTTCTGATATTTCCCCAGTATTTGGGTCAGTAATTACTTCGTGGCACTTAATGATATAAGCATACCGTAATCTTACTTCACGTCCCAGAGATAGTCTGAAAAATCTTGAAGGAGGATCTATCATAAAATCGTCTTTTTCAATGTATATTGTTCTTGAAAATGGGATTTGACGAACTTCCGGATTGTCGTCCTGTGGATTATTAATTGCTTCAAAATATTCTGTGCGATTTTCAGGATAATTTATTATCGTAATTTTTATAGGATTTAATACTGCGAGTACTCTTTTTGCTTTTTTATTTAGATCTTCTCTCAAACAATGTTCTAGTAATTCAATTTCAGTGATGTTAGCTCTTTTGGTTACACCAACACGACTACAGAAGTTTTTTATGGATTCAGGGGTATATCCTAATCGACGCATACCTGCAATTGTCGGCATTCTAGGATCATCCCAACCATTTACATGTTTGGATTCAACTAGCTTGAGCAAATTTCGCTTGCTTAATATAGTGTGGCTGAGCATTAATTTCTCGAATTCAATTTGCCTTGATGGAAATACTTTTAATTTTTCAATAAACCAATTATATAGAGGTCTGTGATCTTCGTACTCTAATGTACATAATGAATGCGTAACTTTCTCAATTGAATCGCATAGGCCATGAGCAAAATCATACATTGGATATATACACCAGCTTGTACTGGTTTGATGGTGTTTTTCATTTAGGATTCTATACATTACTGGGTCACGCATGTTCATGTTGGGTGATTGCATGTCAATTTTTGCTCTCAAAACATGATCTCCTGGTTGGAACTCACCTTTTTGCATGTGATCAAAAAGGTCTAAATTTTCTTGAATACTTCTAGTTCGGAATTTACTGTTTTTACCGGGAGATTTTAAGGTTCCACGATTCTCTGTTATTTGTTGAGCACTTTGACTGTCTACATAAGCATCGCCCATTTCGATTAATTGATTTGCATAATCAAATAATTGTGGAAAATAATCAGACGCATATAATTCTTTGGATCCCCAATCGAATCCTAACCATTTAATGTCCGCCTTTATAGCTCTTACAAAATCAATGCTTTCTTTGCTCGGGTTAGTATCATCGAAACGAAGGTTACAGTAAGAATTCTCAAACTCATGAGATATTTGGAAATTTAGGCATATTGCGGCAGCATGGCCAATGTGGAGATATCCATTGGGTTCTGGCGGGAATCTTGTCACAATTTTATTGTGTATGCCATCAGATATGTCTTTTTTGATTAGGGCTCTTACGAAGTCAGTGGTTTCATTGTTTGTGTTTGTGTTTGTGTTTGTCATGTTTGTTAAAATGTTTAATTGCTTTAGCCAACTGTATTAGTAAATAAAATCAATTATTTTTAGGTTTGTTCCGTGGTTTTCGCATAAATATATTTTCTCTGTACCATTTGAGCTCTTCAATACTTTCTTTAATATCTTGCATCGCCAAATGGCTGCCTTTTTTTTGTGGGGGTTCTGTATTTGGATACCATCTAGATACTAGTTCTTTTATTGTAGAAACATCAATCAAGCGGTAATGTAAAAATTCATCTAGATGCACCATTTCTTTTCTGATAAATCTTCGATCAGTAGATATAGAATTTCCGCATAAAGGTGATTTACCGGGTTCAACCCATTGTTTAATAAAATCTAATGTTAAAAATTCAGCTTCCTCTATTTTTATGTTGGATTGGCTAACTTTTTTTAAAAGCCCTGATTTTGTGTGTTGTTGTTTTGACCATTCATTTATTTCAACCAACTCATTAGAATTTCGTCCAATCACAATTTCAGGTCCTTCAGCTAATATGTCGAGAGTTGAATTTGTTATTAAAGATGCGATTTCAATGATTACATGAGTTTCTTCAAGTCCGGTCATTTCCAAATCAATCCAAACCAAATTATTGTTAGGAAGCACTATTTATCACCTAGGCATTACAGATAGTATTTTTATATTAATAAAGATAGTGGTATGGTTCTAATATGTCCATATGTATGAGTCAAAATATCAACCCATTTTCATATTGGGTTAAAAAAGATTTATTTGCTGCTGGAGAATATCCAGGTAGTCAATATTCTTGGAATTATAAGACAAACTTAGCTACTTTGATTCATTCTGTTAATGCACTTAAATTAACAAAAGGTAAATTCTTAAATACTTCTGAAATAAAAATCCGATCTTTATTGGACGCAGGTATTGTTTCTTTTGTAGACCTCACTGAAAGAGGAGAAAGACCATTATATAATGGTCTTTTGCATTCACAACGCCGAAAAAAAATGCTAGCTACTGAATATAATAGATTTCCTATCAAAGACAAAGAAATCCCGCAAAAAAAAGAAATGGTTGATATTTTAGATTTTATAGATCTGCAAATCTATAATAAGAAAAAAGTATATGTTCATTGTTTTAGAGGTCTAGGCAGGACAGGTACAGTATTAGGTTGCTATTTGATTAGGCATGGTGCTACTGGGAAAGAAGCTTTAGCGACTATAAAACAATTGAGAAACCAACTTGCAGGTTCATTTAGAGATTCACCTGAAACATTGAAACAGAAATCATTTATATTAGATTGGAAAGAGTAGTATAGTAACAATATTTATAAAAGGAAGTAGTCTATGTCGTCAAATAATGGAAAAGTAGCGATAATTACTGGGGCGGGGACAGGTGTTGGCAAAAGTGCTGCAATGCATTTGTTTAATGATGGTTATTCCGTGACTCTTGCTGGGAGACGTATAGAACCTCTTTTAGAAACTATTAAAGAATCTGCTGTTTCTTCAGACAGGGCGATTGCGGTTTCAACGGATGTTGGCAATCCTGACTCTGTAAAAATACTTTTTGAAAAAACCATACAATCTTTTGGAAGATTAGATGTGCTTTTTAATAATGCTGGTATTGGATCTCCTAAAATGGCGATGGAGGATATAGATTACAACGATTGGATAAGAGTGTTAGACACTAATTTAACGGGCAGTTTTTTATGTGCACAAGAAGCAATCAAAATAATGAAGATGCAATCTCCTATGGGAGGTAGAATCATTAATAATGGCTCTATTTCAGCCCATGTGCCTAGACCCAATTCCGTAGCGTATACAACCACTAAACATGCAATCACTGGCCTGACGAAACAAATTTCATTGGATGGACGAAAATATAATATAGCTTCTAGCCAGATAGATATCGGTAATGCAGCTACCTCAATGACTCAAAAAATGGGTAACGGTGTTCCTCAGGCAGATGGTGAAATCAGAATTGAACCTACATTTGATGTTGCCCATGTTGGAGAATCTGTTCTATATATTAGTAATTTACCATTGACTGCAAATATCCAATTTATGACCATTATGGCTACGCAAATGCCTTATATTGCGAGAGGCTAATAGAGTTAGGAACACGACCAATAGTGTTTTCAGTTACAAGAACAGTTATCATGCCGCCGAGAAACCAAACAGCAACTCCAAGAATTACGCGTAATGTTGTATATACGTATTTCATGACTATGCTGTTGATAATTCCTTACCGCAAGACATGCAGAATGTAGCCTGACCAGGATTTTGCCACCCAGGGCATTCCCTACATATATTCATTGTGGAGACTTTATGTGAGACTTTATTTGAGACTTCAGATAATACTTCATTAAAATCTTTTAAGTCTGCGGCGAAATCCCTATACTCTAATACCTTTCTGCAATAGGCAATCGCAAATCCGACCGTTCCTATTAGGGAAATAATTGAGAGCAAAGGACTTATCCCGTTGTAGACATAGGATTTTATGCCTTCAGCTGGGCCTTCTAACTCCCAGTCTGGAAATGCCAGAGGAAATAATAATGAAATTACTAATAATAGAGGCATGATAATAAGCCAAACCCCATAAATGTTCTTGGCCTCGGACAGTACAAAGTCACGATATTGGTAAGCGTATTTGAGGCAACGAAGAAACAACAAATCTGCCGGTATGATGTGACCGTATTTGCAATCTTCTTTGACGTTATCAATCACCCAGTGAGCATTATGAAGAAGTGAACGGGGAAGACCTAATCGGGGGTAGATCCAATCACCTGTAAATCTAACTGTGGCATCTTCTAATTCCAGAAATTCCACAGCACTACGAATTTCCAGAGGGTCATATCTTTGTTCTTCTTCATTAGTCGGGATACTCAAATTTCACACCTTCGCTAAGCTACTGGTATTAAGACAAGTTCACCATTTCTAATTTCATGTCGCCATTATAGGCATCTTGGTATTATGTGCGCATGAAAAAGAAAGTACTGGTTAATCGAGCAATAACATGAATAGTTATTTTTATATCAGATAGTTTTACTCGCTATATATCCTTGTGATATGCGGTCAATAATTATTGCGAGAATTACTATTGCAAATCCTGCTACAACGGCTTCCCCCTCTCTTAATTGCCCCATAGCCCGAAGGACTTCTGTCCCTAATCCACCAGCCCCTACCATTGCCGCTATTGTAGACATGGCAAGTGCCATCATGACAGTTTGGTTTATGCCCGCCATGATTGTAGGTATGGCCATAGGGATTTGAATTTTCGTTAGCAATTGAATATCACTTGAACCGAATGATTTTCCGGCTTCAACTAATGATTCATCCACTTGCCTAATTCCAAGATTTGTGAATCTTATACACGGAGGAATAGCATATAGTACGGTAGCAAGTATGGCTGCAACATTTCCTAATCCAAATAACATGATTCCCGGAACTAGATAGACGAAACTTGGCATGGTTTGCATAGCATCTAATATTGGGCGCATTACAGTATCGGTTACTTCGCTTTTTGAACCCAATATGCCTAATGGGACTCCTATAATTATTGAAATCAAAACAGCTACTATCATTATTGCTACCGTGACCATAGTAGGTTCCCAAAGATTAACTAAGGCTAACAATGATAATCCGATTACACACATAATACCGACTTTGTAGGAGGCAATTTTCCATGCAAGTAAGAAAACAGAAATCATTGTAATTGGCCATGGTATCCAAACTAAGAAGGTCTTCATTTTCCCTAGTAGATATTTAAGATTATCGCTTATATAGTCAAAAAACCAACCAAAGTTAATTACTACCCAACCAATGGAATCATCTATACTTTTCTCTAAAGGGCTACTTATGTCTATAGGGAAATCAGTAAAAGATTCTATTTTGAATAAGTGAATTAAATAGGAGTTTGCTAATAGAATAACTGTCAATGAGAGAATGGTTATAATTGTAGTAGTGTTTTTGGTAAATTTCATAATAATTGTTAATTTAGATTCCTACGGCTAATAATTCATTCAATTTATTACCAGAAATACCTTCTGTGAATTCAGCAACAAAATCATCTACTGGGTTATTTATGATTTCCCTCGGTGTTCCGAGTTGGATGATTTCCCCATCTCGCATAATAGCGATTTTATCTCCAACTGATACAGCTTCATCTAAATCATGGGTTATAAAAACCATCGTTTTGTGTATTTCTTGTTGCAAAGAAGTCAATTCTTTTCGCATCTGCCTTCTTATTAATGGATCTAATCCACTAAATGGTTCATCCATCAACATAATTTCCGGATTTACTGCCAAAGCTCGAGCTATACCTACTCTTTGTTGCATGCCACCGCTTAACTCAAGGATTTTTGATTCTTCCCACCCATTTAAGCCTACAAGTTCAAGCATTTCTTCAGCGATTGCATAGCGTGCTTCTTTTTCAATGCCACGAATTTCCAGTCCAAATGCCGTGTTGTCAATAACATTACGGTGAGGTAACAATCCAAATTGTTGAAACACCATAGCAATTTTGGACCTGCGAAATTCTCTCAATGAATTTTCATCGTATTCTGTGATATCTTCATTATCGATTAAAATATTGCCTGCTGTGGGGTCTATCAATCTAGTTAAGCATCTGACCAAAGTTGATTTTCCGCTTCCTGATAAACCCATTACTACAAAAGTTTCTCCTTTGGATACGGAGAAAGACACATCTTTTAGGGCGGTTATTAGATTTAATTCGGTTTGTATTTCTGATCTTGATTTGTTTAAGTAGTATGGATCAAAAACCCGATGTGGTTTTTTCCCGAATATTTTCCAAAGATTTTTTACTTCGATATGTGTTTCTTCAATCATGTAATACCTAAATATTTAAACAAAAAGGGCCACGAATTTCGTGACCCTTTTGCAGCTAATTGTTATTGGCTTGAGTCAAATTTATTTTTTTGCCAATGCAGTCTGAATATCTGCCAATACTTCTGCAGGTACCCAACTGTGCCAGGCTTCACTGGATTTCAAATATGCCACTGCTGTAGCTTCAAATGCTTCTTCTGAAGTCCCATAATCATCAACTATGTCAGCATAAACGCCTTCAGCGGCTAATTGGTTTACTGCAGACCAATCCCAGTTTTGGAAGAATGGAATTAGATATGGAGCGTCATTTATTATGTTGGGATGCATTGCAACCAAGACTTCTGAAGCAGGAATTGCGCATCCGTGAACTGGGTCATTGTCTTTACAGTCAGAAGAAGATGGTTGAATAAGGTCTACGACTTTTCCGTCAGCGTAACCCAACTCAAGCATTAAAGCAGTTGGTCCCCAATAATAAAATAGAATTGGCTCTTCTTTTGAAAATGCCCCTTGAACAGCCGCAGCTAGTGCACCAGCTGTGCCAGGGTCCATAAATTGAATATGGTCTGAAAGCCCGTAATTGGCTATCTGACCTTCTCCATCTTCGTTACCTAATTGGATACCTTGGCATGCCCAACCTGACATGCAACCGTAAAGTACGGCTTTGCCGCCACTGTCTGCTTCAGAAAAAAGATCTTTATATTTGTCTTCTTTTAAGTCTTCGACCGAATCTAAATCCGGATGAGCCTCTTGTACATATGCAGGAATTAAGAATGAGCTTTGCCAGTTATCTTCTAAGCTTTTTCCCACAGAGATCACTTCACCCGCCTTAACTGCTTCGTTCCATGCGGCATTTTGGTTTGGTAGCCAAATTTCCATAGTGATGTCTATGTCGCCTTTTCGTAATCCTTGAAATAGCGGGACTGTAGCGCCTTCAATTTGAGTAGTTTCATGGCCGTAACCGTTCTCAATAATGTATCGAGCTACAGCATTTTGTATCAAAGCACTGTTCCAGTTAAGTCCAGCAAATACTATTTCTCTTTTAGGTCCTTCAGGAGGGAGCACTTCTACGATTTTTTCAACTTCTACGATTTTTTCAACTTCTACGATTTTTTCAACTTCTACGATTTTTTCTGTCGAACACGCTACAGAAAAAACCATTAGTATTCCTAGTAACATAATCGATGACAAATATCTCATTTTCAACTCCTTGTTTTTGTTTTTCGTATTTTTGTTTTCCGACATTACACTGTAAGTCAATAACACGCAAAAACACTCAAATTGTTGATTTGGGTGAAATCGAATGACAGAGGATTCGGAAATTAATCTGTTTAGGTTTTGCCCATTGCCCGAAATATCGGATAGGAGGTTATGCAAGAGATGCCATTTAGGCAGCCAAAGCGACCTCGTTGGGGCGCATACAGGATCGATAGTAGCCGTTGTTTATTTTTGATCCATTAACTATGAAGTTTAGGTTTCACTCCCTTAACTATTCACTCGACTATGTGAATAAAACATTACCACTATAGTCAAAAATATATATAGGGTCAAGTTTTAGGGATAGGTTTTTCAGATAAATAGAAAATAATTGAAGCTAAAATCATGAGCGCAACAGCAGCCCACCAAGCAGGATCATACGACCCTGTGGAATCTAATACATAGCCAGCTATAGGAGCTCCTATACCTCCTAATACTAAGTTGATAGGGGTAACAAATCCTCGAATATTGCCAAGATGTTTTCTTCCGAAATATTCAGCCCATATGTAATTTTGAGTGAAACCATTTACTCCAATACCTAATCCGAAAAGAGCCATTGATATAAACATTAACCAAAAATCATAGGCATATATGGTCATTACGCTAGCTATTGATAATAGTAGAAATGCTGCTGATCCGATTACCTTGGTCGAAAATTTTTTCACAAGCATTCCACCCGAGAAACTTCCAATCCCAGCACATACTGCATCAAATGCTGTTGCAATAGAAACTGAAGTTGGATCTAACCCTCTATCCATGAATGCTGGAATTCTATGCAGTGCGAAAGTGAGAATTCCTAGAGTGAGGATTGAAAATGCTAGAGTTAACAACCACATAGAAGGTGTTTTTATCGCATCCCTTAAAGTGAATGAATGTTCCGTATTCGTTTGGATGTCATGATAGTTATTAGATTGATGTGAATCTCCGTCGGGAAGTAGTCCCATGTCTTCGGGTTGCCTACGTATAAATATTATAGAAAGTGGAGCAAGGATGATCATCCCAGAAACCCCTAAAATTACCCAGGCTTTTTGCCATGAATAGGTGCTAATAAATATTTGTGTTAATGGGATGAATATTGCTGCCCCTGCTGAAATACCTATTGCGGTAATTGCAAGAGCCTTTCCTCTGTTTCTTATAAACCATTTGGATGGAGGAATGGATGTTACTAACGCTCCAGGGCCTGCCAATCCTACTAATCCCATAATCGAAAAAATTATTATTAATTGCCACGATAGAGTTACGTATGCCATACCTATCATGCATGATCCTGTGATGATTGTCCCAATTGCTAAAATCCATCGGACTCCATATTTATCTATTAGATTACCCAGAATAGGACTTGTGACTGCACTAGACATGCTTCTAACAGTTGATGCCCATCCAAATGAAGCTCTACCAATGCCTAGTTCATCTCCCATAGGTTTTATGTAAAGACCTATATTTAAGGTGGCCATGCCCATTCCTACCGCATTGGCTACAGCCAATATTCCAACAATCACCCAACCATAATAGAAAGAGGTCTTATTGGATTTTCCCGGCATATTTAAAGTGTGCCGTCGATTTTTATATCTATTAGGTAAGGACCATTGAAATCAAATGCCCTTTTTATGGCAGCTCCAATGTTTTCAGGATTTATTATTCTTTCGCTTTTAATTCCCATACCTTGAGCAATTTCGGGTATGTTAAACGGAGTATCAAAATTAGTGTATGAAAGGTTTTCACCTATTGTTTCTGTTTCTTCTAAAATGTCTTTTTGATATATATTGAAGTTTACTTTTAATACTCGGTACATACCGTTGTTACATATGACGAATTTGCACGGTATATTATCGTTTGCAGCTGTCCATAGTCCCTGTATTGTCATCATTGCACTTCCGTCACCTATAATCCCGAAAACAGTTTTATTTGGGAATGCACACTGAGTTCCCATAGTGGCTCCAATTCCACCTCCAATAGATTGACCTCTTACGCCTCGGATATCATTCCGTTTATTGGCATTAATGAAATGCCTGAGTGCTCCACTGTTGCTTATTGAATCATCGACCACTAAAGAATTTTCTGGTAAAGCTTTTGATATTTCATACATCATTCTTGCCGGAGGCATGGGTAATTTGTTCCATGTCGGGCTATTCATTACATCATACTCATAAGAATCTTTGTTGTTTCTAATCTGACTTACCAACTTCTCACGCCTATTGGTGTAATCTTGTGAATCTAGCTTACGTAACTCGGAAATCAATTCGGATAATCCGTTTTTGCAATTAGATACTATGCCAATATGCGTTGGTTCAGATTTTCCAATCCGTGAATAAATTGAATCTATATGAATTAATGTGCTTTCCGAATTTAAAATCACATCTCCCCAATAAAACAATTCATTAAAAGGATCCATTCCCACTGCTAAAACCGTATCAAATCCACTCAATATTTGACGATCCTTTTTAACTCGCAGAGAATGAATCCCCACATATTGAGGATGAGTTGTTGGGAAAGAAACTTCTGCTCCTCGTGATTGATATACCGGAATTGCTAACAATTCAGCTAGTTGGATTGCCTCGTCAATTGCGTTTTCATCTGAGACACGATCTCCCACTATTAATACAGTGTTTGTAGAATGAATCAAAGTTTCAGCTGCTCTTTTGATTCCATTTGGATCAGGGTAAGTCATATCATATTTTTGGTATTTTGGGGTTATATTCATTTCCGCTACCCCCTCTAGGGCATTAGAAGTGAATCCGACGTAGACAGGCCCCTTTGGATGACTGTTTGCTTCATTGAATGCTCGTCTCAGTGCAGACGGTATTTGGTCTGGTAAATCTAATTCAATGGCCCATTTTGTTACAGGACGGACTAGTTCTGCTAAGTCAGTTTTGGTTTCGTTGACTTTGCGGGAATCATAATTGGCCGAAGTTATTACCATTGGGGTCCCAGTGTTTAAAGCATCTAGCATCAATGCAATTCCGTTTGCCAATCCGCTATCAACATGTAAGCTAACAAATGAGGGCGTATTTGTTGATCTACTGAACGATTCTGCCATACCCATTGCTACGCTTTCTTGAAGTGCCATAATATATTTGAAATTTGGATAATCTCCTAGCAGATCTATTAATGGACCTTCACTTGTGCCGGGATTGCCGAATATGTACTCAACCCCTTCTGATTTTAGAGTTTCTAGTATTGCCTGTTTACCCGACATTTTTTTTTTCATTTTTACCTCATTAATTATTTTGTTATTGCCCAATTCCCCTGTTATTTAGGTAGCTTTAATTCAGCTATTTTCTATCTTAAAGTTTATGAAATAGGTACCCAGAATATTAAGTTATCACATTAACTTCAATCTATTTGTTTGTCACTAAAGATCATATGGCCATACATTTGCCATTGGATTGCCTGACTACTTCTAAATAATTTAAAAAAACATGTTGACATTATCGTGATTTATTGTTTAAATTTGTTTTCGTGATCTAATAATAATATTTCGAGATGTGGCATTCTCGGATTATAAATTAGAAGATCGGAAATAAAAATAGGTTTTTATTAAAAGAAGCGAGAAGGAGAGTCCATCATGCTTAAAAGCATTTGGAAATTGGTAGCAGTCAGTATGATTGCTTCAGTTGCTACGATGGCGCTTGTTGCGTGCGGTTCTGATGATCCAGCGCCTGCACCACAACAAAGTGTTAATACGGGTAAAACCGCCGCCGCCGCAGCCGCAGCACCAGCAGCAGCAGCCGCACCAGCCGCAGCCGCAGCCGCAGCACCAGCCGCAGCCGCAGCACCAGCCGCCGCCGCAGCCGTGGTAGCAGCAGCACCAGCAGCAGCAGCCGTGGTAGCAGCAGCACCAGCAACCGCAGTCGTAGCGGATACTGAAACAACCATTACGGTGGTTTTGGATAACGTTGGAGCCCCGCAATTCCGAATGTCTAAAGGAATATGGCCTGATGTCATGTTTCATGGTTATTTCGGATTTTTGGAGCCATTGTTAGGGTGGAAAGAGTCATATGATGATCAAGGAAATCCTATTGTGGATCGATCTGTAAGTGATTCATGTGCATCTCCACATCTTATTTTAGATTGGAGCTGGGAACTTCCAGCAGCTGATGGGGATGGCACAGTAACTATGCCTGGCCTTGACTTAGATCTTTCTAAGGCAAATTTGGAAGATAACGATAATCAAGGAACAATGACTTGGAACGTTCGACAAGGCGTTGATTTCTATGAGTTTAAAGATGGTGTGGTTAGTAGAGCTCATGAAATGACCGCAGCTGATATTGCGTGGTCAATGAATGATGCAGGATCTGACAACACTGATACTGCTAACTCGAACTCATCGCAAGCATATGAAAACTATAAGAAATGGGAAGCAGTCAGTGATTATGTAGGCCAGACTCCAGCGCGTGCATTTACTGCTGACGGATTACAAGACTTTTCATCTGAATGTTGGGATGCAGTATTTGTAACTTCTAGTGTTTTGCAAGAAGAATTAGGCGACACTTTTGGTCACTACCACGGTACTGGACCATTTGTTGTTACAGACTGGAAGCCTAGTGAAAGAATTGAAGCAGAAGCAAGGATTGATCACTGGAAAAACAGTCCAGAATTCGAAAAGATTGTTTACTTACAGGCCAATGAAGCACAACAGAGATCTGCTATGTTGCAGACGGGTATGGCTGATATTGGACAAGCATCTATTCAAGATGTTGGTAAGTTAGAATCAGAAGGAATAGAGTTTAATGCAGGAATGGATGCCATTATTGGTAACTTCTTCTTCTTTGCAGGTAACTATTATTCATTCACTGACCCAGTATCTGGTGGAGATATAATACGAGACGGATTCCTTCCTACGGATAAATATCCATGGATTGGTGATCCAAGAATTGCTTGTGAAGGTATAGATAGGTCAGCAGACGCCATACAGGACACACCTGGTGCCGGTTGTGATGCAACAGGTTTTGACTATTTAGACGAAGCACAATTCAGCTATGAGACTACAAGAATGGAAAGCGCTCGTAATTTCAGGAAAGCTTTGGCTCTGTCAATAGATAGGGAATTGATCGCAGCATCCGTTACAGGAGGTTGGGGTTCAGCTATCTATGGTGGAGGATCAGGTTGGGGTGTTCCGATTCACCAAATGCACCCAGAATATAAAGCTAAATGGGATGTAGCATTCGATATTGAGAAAGCAAAAGAACATTTGGCACTTTCAGGTGTAGCCGACGGATTTGAGTTTGAATTTTTCTGCTCACAAGGTAACGGTACATCTATGGAAGTATGTGAAGCTACAACAGGACAATGGAGAACTAACTTAGGATTGAACCCTGTTATTGATAGTTCACAGTATTCTTCACGACGACCTACTATGCTAGGACGACAAATTCATGTGCCATGGATGACAAAATGGGGTCCAACTAGTAAGCAAGGTAGGCTTGGTTCTGGTGGAGGAACTACAGGTGGAGGAAACTGGCCAATTGCTTCCGGTGGATATAACCCAGGATTAGAAGATAATTGGCACTGGAAAAACAGAGAAGACACACGTAAACAAGATAAAGGTGGGGACGAGAACTTAGCTTATCGCGAAGGTATTTTCGACTTTGGGTTCCATCACCAATTATCCGTTGGGACAGTAGAAGTTCCATTGTTGTTTGGTGTTAATCCAGAAAGAGTCGGTGAGTGGAAATTGAGGCCTATAGAGGTTGTTAACTCATTCGATACTATTATTCCAGCTAAGTAGTTTATCTACTTAAACGAAAATTGACAGTGGAGAGGGGGGATAGCTTTTAGCTTAACCCTTCTCCTTGATGACATTAGTGTTACCCTAGTAAATGTTTATATTATTAGGGTAACCGCTTACAAAGTTTTTTAGTCAAGGTAGAGTTTGTATTGACTCAATCTCCGACTTTATATATGTTAAATCACACCTTAGATACACTGAATGAATTAGGAGTGCCAATAATTAAATGAGAACTTTTATAATTAGACGCTTGTTCTTTATGGCCTTATCTATTGTAGCTGCTACTCTGATTGTTTTCATATTGTCTAGATTGCAGGGCGATCCTAGATACTTGATGCTCAATACGGGATATACTACTCCGGAGATTTGGGAAGAATGGGGACGTAAAATGCATTTAGATAAACCTTATATTATTCAGTATGCATTTTTTATGTTCGATGGCTTGATCAAACAAGATTTCGGTGTTTCATTGAAAACTAGTATCCCTTCTATGGACATGGTGAGAGCCTTCGGGCCTGCTAGTTTGCAATTAGGCCTTTCTGCTACTTTATTCGTTTTGATTACAGGAATTCCAATTGGGATATTGTCAGCTGTTAAAAGAGGCACTATTTGGGATGCTATCGGACGCACTTTTGCTGTTTTCGGGCAAGCATTGCCACCTTTTTGGTTAGGGATTATGTTGATTTTAATATTTTCCGTCACCTTGGGTATATTGCCTTCTGGAACCAGAGGAGAAGGTACTACAGGATTAGAAAAGTTATCCTACTTTATTATGCCTGCTGTTACGTTAGGTTGGTTAGCCTCCGCTGGATTAATGAGATTAGTTAGATCTTCAATGTTAGAAGTGCTTGATTCGGAATTTGTTAAATTGGCTCGTGCCAAAGGAGCAAGTTCGCGAACAATCATATGGAAACATGCATTTAGAAACGCTCTAATTCCTCCATTGACATTTGCAGCCTTGATTTTGGCAGGATTTATTGCTGGAACTGTTGTTACTGAAACTGTATTTGCTTGGCCCGGGCTAGGATTCATGACCTTTAATGCTATAATCAACAATGATTTTCCGGTCATGATGGCCTCTGTTATGGTATTTACCGTAATATATGTTGTTGTTGTTTTCGTTGTTGATATTTTGTACGCGTTTATTGATCCAAGGATAAGGCACTCTTAAATGACTACTCCCGCTAATAAATTAACTATCGCTGATATCGAGAAACTAAGTTTAATAGACACTCCGATTGCTAAATTTTTGAATTTTATTCGAACTTGGCCGGTTTTTCCTATTTTTATCCTCACTGTTTTTATAATTAGTGGTATTTTTGCTCCATGGGTTGCTCCTTATGATGCAGAAAATGACCAATTGCGAGCCGTTTTAGCTTCTCCAGCTTGGTATGAGGCTTGTGAAGAAGGTCAATTGACCAATAAATTCCAAACCTGTAATACTAATGGAGTACCTTTAGGTCCCCAAGAATCCGTTTATCATTTCCTTCTTGGTGCTGATGCATTAGGACGTGACGTTATTAGTAGAATTGTATGGGGCGCTCGAATATCATTACAATTGGCAGGTGTTGCAATTGTAGTGGGCACACTATTTGGCGCTACATTGGGACTCACTGCAGGATACTTCGGAGGACTAGTTGATGAAGTTATAATGCGTGTGACTGACATATTTCAAGCCATACCATACTTGCTGTTCGCTTTGGCTGTTGTTCAAGTAATGGGTCAAAGTTTTCTGACAATTATGTTTGTTTTGGCTTTAACATGTTGGCCTGGTATTGTCAGATTAGTTCGAGGACAGACTCTGCAAGTTCGAAGCTTCGATTATATCGCTTTAGCTAGAGTTGCAGGCGCTTCTACTCCAAGAATTATGATTAAACATTTGCTGCCTGCCGTGGCCAATACAATAGTTGTCGCAACCACATTACAAGTAGGTAGTGTGATTCTTACAGAGAGCATTTTGTCCTTTTTGGGTGCTGGTGTTCCGCCTCCTACGCCATCTTGGGGAGCAGATATTGCATCCGGTAGAGAATACTTAGGTTCGGCATGGTGGATAGCATTTTTCCCTGGAATGGCGATATTTTTGACGGTATTGTCCTTTAATTTTATAGGGGATTGGCTCAGGGATCGATGGGACCCAAGATTGAGACAGTTGTAAACTTCTTGACTTGGTTTCATAGCCATTTTATATACATGTGTGTGCTCGTTTTAACTTTTAAGGGGTTTTCCAAAGTTGACTAAATGGATTTTTGTAATCATTTTCACTGTTTCTGTTTTGTTAATTGGGGCTGCGGGTAAAATACCTTTTTTTGACAGGACAAATTATCCCACATCAGAGGAACGGCGGACTAAATTTCAAGTGGAAAATACTCCTGCCTTTGGAAGAGCTGAAGCTATCGCCTTGGTGACTGAATTTATTTTATTGAATTGTGATAATGGAACATCCTATATTGAAAGTAATCCGAGATTTGACGCTATTTGGATGAGAAATCCATTTTTAAATGACCATAATATTCGATCCCCTCATGAATGGACAATAACGGATCCTGTAAGCGGAACCTTTTGGAGATTCTACGAAGATACTTACGAAATTGTGACAAAGTATTCCAAAAATAGTATGCCTATGGGACTTTGTGTGAGCCCACTCAATGGGTGAAAGCCTCCTTTTCGATCTTATATAAAAAATAAAAATGTGTATTATTTTAATATTCCGGTTACGTAATCATCATTTATTGAATTTTGACTTAGTCCTAATAAATCACCTAATACATAATCGGTATGTTCTCCAAGAAGAGGCGCCCTAGTAAAAGTATTTTCTGTATCTGATATTTTTATAGTCTCGCCATGTAATGTCATGGTTGTCATTTCAGGATGATCTAATTTGATTACATGGTTTTTCATATAACCTTTGTCATTTTCTAATAAATCTTTTGTGGTTTGGACCACTCCAGCGGGAACTCCTTTTTGTTGGAGCATTTCCATGACTACGTAATCGTTTTTACTGATAGTCCAATCGGATAGTTTTTTGTCTATTGTTGATTCATTCTTCAATCGCCCTTCTAATGAATCATATTGTGTGTTTCGCATCCATGTTGGATTACCCAATGCATGTTTTAGATTTTTCCATTGATCATTGGTAGTAACAGCGATTGCGCACCAACGATCCGTACCTATACATTTATATACATTGTGTGGGCAGGCATTTTTTGAAGTATTCCCAGGTCTCACAGGTATTTTATTGTTGGCAGTGTATTCAAGCATGCTAGTACCCAATAAGGCTGCCGTTGATTCAGTTTGAGCCAAATCGATAAATTGACCTTTACCTGTCTTGTTCCTGTGCCTTAACGCAGCTAATAATGCTAAGGCACCATGACTAGGATTCCCACTGAAGTCTGGATATAGAGAGCCTGTTCCGACAGGAGGCCTTTCTGGAAACCCGGTAATGCCACTTATTCCAGCTCCGGCTATTATACTTATTCCGTTACCCCCATACTCTTGGTGAGGACCATCCGATCCGGTCATGGGCATACTAAGTAAAATTATGTCCGGCTTTATTTTTTTCAAATTCGCATAATCTAAACCCCATTTTGCCATACGGTCCCCCCGGAAATTATTTGAAACAATGTCACTGATTTCAATTACTTGTTTTGCTAAATCAAGGCCTTTGGGTGTGTTTAAATCTAACGTCATACTTAATTTAGACGTGTTAATGTCGTTAAAAACGCCTGCTAGATTGGGGCTTTCATTGGCAAATGGCCTAGCTCCTACAATACGTATTTCGTCTATACGTGAAGATGATTCTATTCTTATGACCTCTGCACCATAATTTGCGAAAACTCTCGTGGTTAATGGGCCTGCAATCATCCATCCGAAATCGGCTATTCTAATATTCGAAAGAGGTAAATTTTGTGTTTTTTTAATCAAGTTTATTCTGTTGTATTCTTTTGGTTGATTTCTGTGTTAAGCCATTTTTTAAGTATTTCTTTTGTGTTTTCTCCGATTTGTGGAGATTTAGACTTTAATTTCCAAGGAGTTTCAGATAATTTGTACGGAGCACCTGGATAGCTTATGTTTTTTCCAATTTCAGAGTGATTTAATTCCACAAAAAACTTTCTGTATTGCAACTGCTCATCTTCAGTAAGGTCTTTTACTGAACTTACGGGTTGAACTAAAATTCTATACCTTTGAGCAGAATGATATAGTTCTTGCATAGTTAGTTTGGAGCAATGACTTAACATTACATCGTTGATATGAGGTTGTTTTCCATGCCTTATTTCAGGATCGTTGTATTGATTATCTGCTAAATCCTGCTGGGAATCATAATCTGATAACCATTTTACGAAATCGGACCAAGCAGTGGGAGGGGCAAGATGGGCAGCATGGGCAACCCATCCATCTGTACAAGGGTATAATACTCGAGGGAATTTTCTGTTTAAATCATAACTAGGTTGCTGATCACTGAAAGGATGATTTAATCCAGTTCGACCTCTGTTTATACCATGCCAAGTGTAATAATTTAGGTTGGCAGTTTGTAATGTTGCCATAGAAGCACATTCTTGGAGAGATACTGTGACGTCTCTTCCAATGCCATTTATATCTCTTTCCAAGATAGAAATCATTGTCCCGACTGCTGCATTCATAGATCCCATATGAAAAGCTTGCTCTGCACCCATTTGATTAGGGGGATCTTCCGGAAATCCGGTGATTGCCATTAATCCACTCATTGCTAGAGCAATAATATCCGGTGCTTCATAGTTTTTATATGGCCCACTCGAATTAAATCCTCTGATTTTAGTGTGTACTATATTTTCATTAAGTTGTCGGATGTTGTTAGAAGTCAAATTCAATTTTTCAGATTCTGTATCTGTAAAAGTTTCTACTATCACATCACATATTTGAATCATTCGATCAATTGTTTTTCTGTCAGTTTGTGAATTAATGTCTAGTTCTACACTTTTTTTGTTTGTATGGTAGTGCCATCTGTATAAACTGTTATTTGGAATCCTTTTATTTTTATAGAATGGGCCTAGTGTCGTATGGATTTCGTCCGATTTATTTTCTATCATTACCACTTCAGCGCCCAAGTCAGCTAGTAATTTAGTGCAGTAATACCCAGAAGGTCCCGAAAGGTCTAATATTTTTATACCATTTAAAGCTTGAGCGCTATCCGCTTCATTGTTAGTCAATGTAGTATTACCAAGTATCAATATAAGGGCGCTTCTTGGTAGTGCGTATAGGTATTGGGGGAAGACTTCTGAGTCCGGACACTAACCATTTTCTTGTATCCGATGGGTCTATTATATCGTCTATTCCGTAGTTAGTTGCAGCATTAACTGCTTTTGCTGTTTCGTATCCATTTGCTACCATTTCTTCATAAAACTTGACTCTGTCTTCTGTATTATTCATAGCTTCCATTTCTTTTCTGTATCCTAGTTTTACACCGCCTTCTATTGCCATACCAGCGAATTCTGCTGTTGGCCAAGCTATAGTGAAAAACGGCACCATTGAACCACCGCCACACATTGCTTGAACTCCCAATCCGTATGCTTTTCTTACTATTACCCCAAACATTGGTACGGATAAATTTGCTCCAGTATTAAAAAGTCTTCCGCAGTGCCTAACAAGAGCAGTTTTTTCTACTTCTGGACCAACCATTAACCCTGGACAGTCCATGAGGCTTAATATTGGTATGTCAAATGCATCACAAAGTTGAAGAAATCTTGCAGCTTTGTCAGATGCATCACTGTCAATTGCCCCGGCTAGATGATGAGGATTATTTGCGATAAGCCCCATTGGCTTTCCTTCTATCCTTATAAAAGCGGTAAAAATACCAACTCCAAAATTCTCTCTTATTTCTAAAACAGAATCTTTGTCTGCTATTGTTTCGATGATTTCACGCATGTCATATATTTTTTTTCTATTTTCAGGTACGACATGACGTAAAATTCTTTGATCATTTTCTTCCCAGTTTTCCACACTGCCTTGAAAGTATGAAAGGTATTTTTTTGTGACTTCTACTGCCTCTTCTTCGTTTTTAACAAGTATGTCTACCACCCCATTTGGGACTTGAAATGAAAGGGGTCCAACTTCTTCAGGAGTGTATACTCCTAGTCCACCTGCTTCTATCATGGCTGGTCCACCCATTCCAATGGTGCTGTTTTCAGTAGCAATAATTACATCACAACACGCAATTAAAGCTGTGTTACCCGCAAAACACCTGCCAGATACAACTCCCACCATTGGTACTAATCCACTGAGAGTGGAGAAAGTGGTAAATGTAGTCGTATCCATTCCTATCCCACCTAAACTGTCATCACCTGGTCTGCCACCGCCTCCTTCTCCAAATAACACAACAGGTAGTCGGAATTTGCGAGCAAGTTCATAAACACGATCTTGTTTGTAATGGTTTCTTTTCCCTTGTGTTCCTGCAAAAACTGTATAGTCATATGATACGGCTAAAAACCGGGAGTCTTCATCTGCATCAAACAGCTCACTGTTAATTGTGGCTATTCCGCATATTAATCCGTCTGTCGGTGTGTTTTTCATTAACCATTCTTCGCTATGACGGGAACGCTGAGCCGCTGTAACTAATTGACCGAATTCAACAAAACTTCCATAGTCACAGAGTTGTTCTATGTTTTCTCTAGCGGTGCGCTGGTTTTTGTTTCTTCTTCGTTCAACAGCCTTTGGTCTGTTTTCATCTAGCGTGATTTTTTTCCTATCTAATAATTCTCGTAAATCGGGACGAATATAATCTAGGTCAACAGTCTCTTCTGAGTGTTGACCCTCAATTGACACTTCTGATTCTTGGATGAAAATCAATGGATGCCCTTCTTTTACCGTATCGCCTTCATTTATTGTTAGTGATTTAATTATTCCACTAACTTCTGAAGTTATTGTGTGTTCCATTTTCATAGCTTCCATCACTAGCAAGGGTTGTCCTTTATATATTTCGCTATCTAGTGCCACATTTATGTTTAGTATTGTTCCTTGTATGGGTGCAATTATAGGGATACTGCCTTTTGGTCCTTGTTTTTCTTCAGAAGCTAGGTTCTCATTCTCGTGTTTTTTGTCAGATTTTACTTTCTTATCATATGAGAATAATGCTAACGGGTCTTTACTAGTAATAGTAGCACCGGCAAGACCACTGTCTTGATCAATGTTTTTTTTATCTTCAGTTACGTTTGATATACCTTCTTCAGTTTCGTCGACTAGGTCGACTATGTGTTCGTCAATAAATCGTGTGTATAGGTTTCCGGATAAGAAATCTGAATTTCTCAATAAATTTATATGGAAATTTATGTTTGTTTGTACCCCACTAATTTTAAATTCTTTGAGAGCTCTAATGGTTTTGTTGATTGCATCTTCAAAAACATTTGAAGATGAATAGCAAATTAGTTTTACTAATAAAGAATCAAATGATAATCCTGTTTCATATCCTACATAACAAAACCCATCAGTTCTTATTCCGGGCCCACCTGGTGTTTCATATGTAGTCAATTTTCCGGAAGACGGTCTGATCTGCCCATTGCTAGCAATGGTTTCCCCATTTATTCTAGCTTGGATTGCATATCCGCGAGGTATGAGTTTGTTGGGGTCATCAATTCCCAGTTCTGTTAATGATGATCCTTCAGCCAGCCTGATCTGACTTTGAACTATATCTACTCCAGTTACTTCTTCTGTAACGGTGTGTTCAACTTGTAGCCTGGCATTACCTTCTATAAATGCGAAAGCATCTAATTCTTTTCCTGTGGATGCGTAAACTAAAAACTCAAATGTTCCTAGATTATCATAAGATACACTTTTAGCTAATTGGATTGCAGCATTAATTATGCTAGTTTTCATTCCTTGAGATAAAAAAGGCGCTGGTGCAATTTCCAGTATTTTTTGGTACCGCCGTTGAGTACTGCATTCTCTTTCCCACAGATGAGTTACCGATCCATGAATATCTCCAACTATCTGGACTTCGATATGGCGAGCTATCGGTAAAAACTCTTCAACGTATAAGTCACCGTTTCCAAAACTTCTTTTCGCTTCTGATTGGCACCTTTTAAAAGATTTTTCTAAATCTTCTAAATTGAGTACTGCCCTAGTGCCTCTTCCTCCTCCTCCAGCAATAGCTTTCAACATTATTCCAGAGGATCCCTTGAGTGATTCAAAAAATTCCCTAGCTTCCTCTATAGTTGTAGTTCCGTAGAGTCCTTTTAGTATAGGGACTCCAGCATTTTTCGCTGCTTTACGTGCGGTACCTTTATTGCCAAAAAGATCGAGTATTTCGACAGATGGCCCAACAAATATTATGTTTTCTCCAACGCATTTTTTCGCAAATTCGGAATTTTCAGATAAGAACCCATACCCTGGGTGTATAGCATTAGATTCTGTCAGTTTTGCTATTTCAATTATTTTGTTCATATTTAGGTAAGCAGAGACTCCTGCCTCACCTAAACTGTAGGATTCATCTGTCATTTTGAGATGCTGGGAGGCTTGATCATCAGTTGAGTATACTGACACCGTTTTTATGCCTATGTCTGCCGCAGCTCTTGCAATTCTAATTGCTATTTCTCCACGGTTTGCTATAAGCAGTTTATTTATTTTCATATAAGTCCTACATTAACATAGTGATACGTATTTTGATTTTGAAATTATCTCATTCATAGTGTTTAGTCAACGCTAAGCAATCATTATATTACTGTTATGTTGAAAATATCACATTATTTAAAACCTTTTAGATCGACTTCTATCAGCAGTTATTCTAGTCATTATTTTTGTGTACTATAATGCATTGAATTGACATTATGTGTTTTATAGAATATTCTACAATGCATATATACATATAACTCGTTAAAGGTGTTGGCATGTTTGAGTTTTGTTTGAATTGTAATGGGAAAATGATGATTAGAGATGATGAGCTTTTTTGTTTGCAGTGCGGGAAAATAAAATATATTAGAACAATAGTATTCCGTAATTTTCCAAAAAATAAATTGCAAAATGAATGGGTAAAAGGTGTAAGTGATGTTCTCTTTCAAATTCAATATCAAGTAATAAAAGACAGAGAAAAAAAAATAACACCTATAAGAGGGACGTATAGCGATCAACCTTATGCTTCTTGCGTTAACGTATCAGGACCGATGAGAGAGCTACATTTTCGAAGTGCTCGAAACCAAGTAGAAAAGAATTTTTTTACCTTAACTGGTTTGAAATTAAAAGATTTGGAAAACGTAATCGACTAGATTTTTAAAGCTTGTTCGGCTATGTTTTTTAACATGCCTTTAAATATTATTTTATGAAGTGGGAGTAACCCAAACCAATAAATCTGTCCTAATATTGAATTTGTTCGAAATCCTGCAGTTTGTTTTAATAATGTACCGGTTTTATTTCCAACTAATTCGAATTCAAGCCAAGCTTTTCCAGGCATTTTCATTTCAGCTTCAAATCTAACTAATTTATTGTCAATTACTTTCGTTATTCTCCACCAATCTAAAGTATCACCTATTAAGAATTTATTTGTGTGTTTTCTTTTCCTTCTACGTAATCCTACTCCTCCTACGGCAATATCAATCCATCCGCGAATCAGCCAAAGCTTATTTGCAAAATACCATCCAGTTTCTCCACCAATCCTATTAATTGGTAGGAAAGCAGAGATTGGATCTGTTGGAATTATTATTTCCCTTGAGTCAATGTATTGGTATTTGTATATTTGAATATCATTTGCCTTGTAATTAACAACTCCAGACGAAACCGAATCGTACCATCGTGATTCCATATCTTTTAGGTTTTTGTGAGATTTTAAGGTTTCAATTAGAGATTTTTCCACACCTAATGGAAATATATTAAAAATTCTCATGCTGGATGGATTTTTAATAATACTGTCCGATTTCAAACTTTCAATCAACTTTTTACCAACTCTAGCGTACACAGGAGTTACTAGCCCAAGCCACTTACTAGAGAGGTTAGGAGTTAAAAATGGAACAGATATCATAATTCTTTTTTTATTGATAATTTTGGCATATAAAGCCATCAATTCTTTATAGGTGACCTGGTCTGGTCCGCCGATTTCAATCACCACACTAGTATTAATGTCGATTTCCATTGATTGGTAAAGATAAGTGATCACATCCCCAATCCATATAGGTTGGGATAGAGAAGAAACCCATTTGGGTGTAAGCATGATAGGTAGTCTTTCTACTAGGCTCCTCATTATCTCATAGGAAAAACTTCCAGATCCTATAATAACGGAAGCCTGCAACTCTACGCATTTTACATTACTTGATCTTAGTATCTCACCAACTTTTTTTCTACTTTTAAGATGCGATGACAACATTTTAGTACTAGTTCCTAACCCACCCAGATAGATTATTCTTTTAACATTTGATGATCCGATTCCACGAATAATATTTTGAGCACATTCGTATTCTTTGTTCATGAAATTATCAGGAGCAGCAAGTGAGTGTACTAAATAATAAACAATATCGATGTCATCAAAAATAGTCGATAGTGAATTCGAATCTAATAAATCTCCTCGTATGGTTTCCAGATTTTTTGTAGGTATCCTTTGGTCAATATATTCTGGATTGCGAGCAAGACATCTTACGAAATGTCCATGTTCTAATAAGTTTTTCATCAATCGAGATCCTACGTATCCTGTAGCTCCGCATATAAGAATTCTCATTTTTATAAGATCTCCTAGGCATTTGTGACATCTTGGAATTTAATTTAAAACAGAATTATTGTCAGGTAATATTGACTTGAATGTTCCGTTGGTATGTATAGTGTAAACACCGCAGTCGAACGGTATTTGATTCGCATTTATGACATTGCCTGCAATTTTGTCTATTAAACTAGGTGAAATATAATATTCTGGAATAATTACCATATCAACGTTATTGGATTTGATTTTCTCAAACAAATGTTTAAACCCAGTCTGTTCTGGCAATATTACTTTACATGATATCGATAGTTGGTCTAAAGATTTGGCGAAATTAGATATGTGAGGCCTTCCTAAATCTGAACATTGTTTCCATGTGATGGTTTTGTTTTTCAGTATACTAGATCCAGCGGGTCCAGGCTTAGTAAAAATTGAGCTAGCTGAAATATCGTAAAGAATTGCTTCTGCTTCTGCTTCTAGACACAGTTCTGAAAACATTTTCTTATATAAAGATTGTGTAGCGTGATGCTCGTCACTGCCTTTATCTTGAGTGATGAGCATTATCTTTTTCGGAAGTCGCTTAGTTATATATTTGAAACTTTTGTCAATTCCATGAGTTTTAATGTTATCTACAGTATTTTTGCTTATTTGCTTAAGATGATTGATAAGCGATGCGACTACTCTTAAATCTGATGTTGCAAATCCTTCAAATACTTTACTAGGGTCCGATAGCCTACCTTGTCCAAAGATCTCCAATGATGTTTCCCATCCAATAAAAGCAATAGGATAGGGGTGCTGACTTGTTAAGAACCACTGGTTTTCAACTTTGCTCGTGGAATTATCTAAAATATTCCATGTTGAAAAAGAATTGCCCTTTGCTTTGTCAGGAATCTTGTTACCGAAGGCATGAACAATAACACCGGCAGATATGAGTTTTTCGTAACGACTCTTTTCATAATATAATTTGTCTACGTTCTGAAATCCGACGAATAGCTCATTGCCAGATCTTGAAATTAAGGCCTCATCTTCTATTTCTCTAGTAACTTTAAGCATTTCTTTGGAAGATTTTAAAAATTTAAATCCTTCTATAGGTAAACCTGTACCTTTAAGTTGAATATCTATGTTTTGCAACATAACTTCAATACTTGGTATACCATCAATGCTAATATGATTTTTTAAATCCCAATTAAACTCCATCTAATTCCCCTTTTAGTAATTTGGCCATATTTCGAAAATTCCGGATTTCTATGTTGCTTCCGGATAACATTGAAATTATTTTTGATGGTTTTGCGTTACGACCAATCACAAGCAATGTTTCATTATTGGCAGTGATTGTTATTGTTAAGTATTTCTCGTTTAACCAGTTTGAGATATATTTAATATTTTTTCTGATTCCTACCATGTTATATATAATCTTCATAATTGAAATGTCATTGGAACCGACATCTATAAACACTTGATTTTTTTTAAATTCTATTGATGTTTTATGGTTTTCTGTCGATACTAATAATCTTCCTGTGATATCTAATATTGGACTTGAGTTCATTACGTTTTTATTCTTTTTCACTGGTGTTTACGCTAATTGTCCCGGATAAACTCCATTCCGCTTTTTCAGACTTTGTTCCGGTTGCTTGCGGCACGCCTACCACCATATCTGTAAAAGTGTAATTTATAGTTGTTTTGCGTTTGTTTAAAAAATCATATAAACCTTCCGCCATCTCTATCCATACACTTAAATTATTCGAATTCATATTAGCCTCCTAAGCTTCTCGTTGTTATTTTTAAATATGGAAAAGAAATCTTCTGCACACTTAACATTTAAATAGTTGGCAATCAATACTCAGACATTTAATGACGTTCCCCAAGTATCTTTTGCAGTAATATAAGTTGTTTATAAACCATGTATTATAATATATGTTTATTATAATACACATCAAGGGCTAATCGCAAATTTTGGAATAATTTTGAATTGAATGAGAATGATTTACTTGAATTAGTAACTTTTGAGGCCAATCGATAGTTACATGGGTATATGTGAATTATATTTTAACCAGTCATACTGATCTTTTAAAGAATGCTTCCAATTCCTATTGTTAAAATATAGGTCTTTTTTAGAATTAGAATTGATTTTTGGTATTGGAGTTTGGAGGGTTTTAATGGAGTATCCTGTGACAATTGTTTTTTTCCCTAAAGATTTATATAAGAGCCCATTTAAATGGCCATAATAGAGGGCAATAGATTTAGGTATTTTTAATTTTGGAGCTGGATTTCCAGTCAATATTTCTAATTCTTGTAATAAATCAAGAACTGTTATTGGATTTTCGCTAGATAAAATATATTCATTATCTTTGAGCGATTTTTTATTTGAGGCTATTGTTGCCGTAGCTACGTCTCTCACATCTACAAAATCGTAGGCGCCATCAATATAGGCAACTGTACCTTTTGTTGCATGGTTAATTATAGTATGTCCAATATTGGAAATCTTATAATCGTTCGGTCCGATTAAGCCAGTCGGATATAATACTATTCCGTCTAAGTTACCTTTATTTATTTCTTGTAATATTTTCTTTGTGGCTATTCCTTTAGATTTAGCGTAAGTACCGATATAAGATTTATGATAATGATCATTCTCATCCGTAATTGCGTGAATGCTACTCATGTAAATCAGTTTCGTTTTACCGTTTTTGATGCACTGATCCATTACGTTATTTGTACCGGAAACATTTACCGAAAAAACCTTACGTTTTTCAAATGGGAGCAAAGAAATCTGACTTGCTAAATGAAAAACAGTGCTAACTTCTGACAAAGATGCTTTTATAGAGTCTGGGTTCATAACATTACCATAAGCAATTTCTACATCCAAATTTTTTAATGGAGCCAAATCACTGTTTTCTCGGCATAGTACTTTTACATCGTAATTTTGATTTAATAATTCTTTTGTAAGATTCCACCCAAGGTGACCGGTTGCTCCTGTGACTAATACTTTCATAACGCGCTCATTTTGATTAAGTTGTACTGTTACTGGGTACTGCATATTGAATTAAATTTTGTATCGAAAAACGAATGGATTCATCAAATATTAAACTAATTATTTCTTTACTATTAATTCCTATTTCAGAAACTACCATGGTTTTGAATTTATCTATAATTTCTGATTCAGTGATATTTGTTTCTGGGTCGCCAGATGGGTAATCGATCCTCGCATAATACATTGAACCATCGTACATTGTTACAGTAACTGTTGATGGCCAAGCAATGGGATACATCTCATCAAATTCGGGTTTAGTTTTAAATGAAATTTTATTTGCAAGTAAAATTGTTTTCTCGTCACCAATAGTTTCTTTAGTAAATCTTATACGACTACAATCTTTATGTATGAGACCAGTTGCTACACAAAAAGGTAATGAAAACTTAGCTGCCCATGGTGAAAATGGTTCAACGCCATCAAGTAATCCTAGTGCCTGACTGTAAATCTCCACCGATACTGATTCAATATCATTCAGGTGGATGGAATTTGTTGTGGCAATTTTTATCGCCGCATCAACTGCGGCATGAGTATGTCTACATGAGGAGTGTACTTTGAAAGAAACGTTGTTTATTTTCCATGCTTCGGGCATTGATTCAAGTTTATTTAAACATAGGTTCATTTTATTGGCATCTGAATTATTAGACATTGAATTTAATAATCCTTTTTTGCCTTCAAATATTTTCCGGGCTCCAGTAAATGACTCTTTGGCTAAAAGTACTGAAAGGATCCCATCGTGAGCAGCTTTTGCTGGGTGTAATTGTTTAGACATAGCACCGTCTTCAAGGAATTGCCATAACCCCGCTGCCATTGTTCCGGATGTACCAATAGCATTTATACTCGATTCTGTATCTAATTTCATTAAACGTGCCGCCGCAGCTGTGCACCCTAAAGTTCCGGCAGTTCCTGTGGTATGCCATTTTTCGTAATGATTTGTACCTAGTGCTTCTCCTGTTCTAATACAGATTTCATAGCCTATTGATATAGCTTCTAGTAATTCTGTTAAAGTACAGTCGATATACTCTCCTATTGCTAATGCAGTTGATATTATAGGAGCCCCTGGGTGAGTTACAGATCCTCTGTCTAAGTCATCCATTTCAACTACATGAGCAGAGGCTGCATTTGCAAACGCAGCTAAAGTTAAAGAGGTTTTTACTCCATTACTGATAATTGTTGCTTGCGGTAAACCTCCTAATATCTCAGGAATTTTCCTTGTGATTTTAGCGGGTTCAGAGTCACTTCCTGCGATCGTTGATCCTATCCAGTCGAGTAGATATTTTTTAGTAATTGTATTCACTTGTTCTGGTACTTTTACATTTGTTATGAATTGTGCAAGTTCTTCAGATATTGAATGTGTGTTTGTTTTGTTGATATTCAATTAAATGCTCCTTATTCAAAAACACACACTTATATTTTTCATTCAAATCCAGTTGAGGTCATAAATGTGTTAATTTTTATACTTTTCTCGATTGAAAGGGATTTTCAATCGAGAAATTAGACCCCTAGCATTGGCTTCAAAAGTATTTTTCAAAGGAGTAGGCTTTTGGTGATAGTGAATTTTTTTTAGGAAATGAAGTTTGAAAGCTTCAATCAATATTCTTATTTCTGTTGTTACTATTGACCATATTATAGCAATAGGTGCGAGGAAAGAACCTATTTCTTTACGAGTCATTAGTGTCCCATAATATTTTGTAGATATTATTAATTTATTTTCTTGTATTAAATTGATTGTAATGAAAACCATTTTAGGGGTTATTTTAAAAGTGAATTCGTATAAACCTTTTCGTGCTATGAACGGGGAAACATGGAATTGTTTCTCGATTTTATGGGTCTTGTTTTTACCAGATATTTGAGTGGAATCGTTTAATACGTAAGTGTGAGATTCTCCAAAAGTATTGTGTACCTCTACTGCTACAGCGATAATTTTAGCTGTTTTGTTGAGGCAAAAATAAACTGTAGCAGGGTTAAAGGAATATCCTAAAAATGATGGAGTGGTTAACATTTTATAATCGTATTCATCATAATTGGGAGGTAATCCAAGTGTTTTGTGTAATTTAGTTAAAATATCACCATCATATTGTTGCAGATGGTTAGCTGGATTTATACGAAAAATTCGATTTATATTACCATTTCCATTAAGGTTTTGTGGTTTTAAGTCAAGTAAAAACATGTGATGAGTGAATTTAAATGTATTAGGTTTAGGCATAAACCTTTTATGCCATAATTTGCCTTTAACCAATAATATATTCACGAAATTGAAACTTTTGTTTGGTTAATTAAGTTTGCAACATGTTTGCCTGACTTATATCCATCTTCATGGAAACCATATCCTAGATATGCGCCACAATAATAAATCGCTCCATTATTATTTAAAAGTCTCTGATTATTCCAGTTTTCTTGGCTCGAGTGATTAAGTACAGGATGATGATATATGGTTTCGTAAAGTATTTGAGATTCTGGTGGGTCTTTATATGGGTTTAATGTGACTAAATATTGATTTGGAGAATGAATTTTCTGCAATTTATTCATATAGTAAGTTATTTCGTAATGGTCTCCATTTTTTGTTGATTCAGGATTTTTAATTACATTCCATGATGCTTGTATTTTTTTGTTATTAGGTAGGAAAGATACATCTGTGTGTAAAACAGCCCTGTTTTTGTTGTATTTATATTCCTCTAATATTTGAGCTTTATAGGGGTTTGCGTCCCGGCTCATGGTTTTCGCTATATCTGAATGGGTAGCTATGATGACTATATCAAAAATCATGTTTTTTTGAGTTTTTAGAATCACTTCTATATTTTTGTTTTTGTGATTGATTTTTATTACTTCAGAATCAGTTTTTATTATCCCTTTAAATTGAGTTTCAAAACGGTTTAAGTAAGTTCTACTTCCTCCTAATATGCTATACCATTTAGGCTTATTTCTAAAACTTAATAAACCATGATTCGAAAAGAATCGTAGAAATGTGTCTGCAGGAGTCTCAGCTACACTTTTCTCATTAGATGACCAAATGGCAGATGCCATAGGCAAAAAATAATCATCCATTATTTCTTTTGGGCAATTAAGGTCTAATAGAGCTTCATATATGGACATAGAGTTTGCGCCATATTTACTGACATTTAATTGCAGTTTTTTAGAAGTTCTGATTATTTTATAAATAAAATTCCACTTATGTTTTGAAAACAATGATTTTGTTGAAGGGAATAATCCGGAAAATTTACCACTGTAAGAAATGTTATTTAATATATTCGTGTACGAGAAAGACATGTCGCTAATCTGATAGGGGACATTCATGATGTCAAGGAAGGTTGAGAATTCAGGATAATTGCGATTGTTGAAAACGATAAATCCGGTATCTATATTTCTTTTAATGCCTATATCGTCGATAATTTCGATGGAGTTTGTATGACCGCCTATCATAGTGTTTTTTTCCAAAATGGTGACTTGGTGAGAATTCTGAAGGTGAAAAGCAGCTGATATTCCTGATATTCCTGAACCTATAATTGCAATTTTCATGATATAAAATCACTTGCCCTTAGACATTAAATGGTTCATAACAACCCAGTCGTTTCCGTCATTGTAGCCGAATAATTCAGAGCAGGTAATTAAGAATATTCTGAACCTATTTATGAGAACATGACTTTTTATATTATTAATCTGATTATCTAATATTTTTTCTATTGGAATTTGATGGAAATCTAGATTTTTAAGCCAAAAATCCAAGGTTTTTTTATAATGTAATCCAGATTCTTGCCAAGATTTAGACAACTCTAAGGTTCCTTTTATGTCGTCATAGAAATTAATGTATGGCATCATTCCGCCGCTAAAGAAGTTTTTCGACATCCAAGAATCATTTACGTCGTCGAATAATTGAGGAAAATTTATGTGAGAGAAAACTTGTATAAACAATAATCCATCTTGATTTAACCAGCTGTTTATTTTATCTAATAACGCTTTGGTGTTTCGTGTATGTTCCAACATTTCGATTGATAATATTCGATCAAATTTTTCCATAGGTTTGAATTGAGAAACATCTTCTTTTACCACTCTCAAATTCCTTATTTTTCTAGAAGATATTTTAGATTCTATAAATAGTTTTTGAGACAATGAATTGGTGACAGTTGTTATATTTGATTCTCGGAAATTTTCGGCTATGTGTAAGGATAAGGAACCCCATCCGGATCCTAGCTCTAAAATGTTTTGATTATCATGTATTTTGCTTCTAGTTATATATTTTTGTAATGTTAGAGAATCAGCTGATTCGATATTGGCAGTTTTATCATTCCATATGCTTCCACTGTATTTCATATGTTTACCTAGAATCAATTCAAAAAAATCATTTGGCAATTCGTAATGTTGTTCATTTGCTTTTTGTGTGTGTATTGCAATGTTGCTAGTCGATATTTCTTCTAGGAAATCTGATTGTTTTTTTTTGATATCGGCCTTGTCTAAAGTCAGTATATTAGATGCATAATTTTTAATTGCCATTCTTATTAATATTCGTAGTACAGACCTAGGTAATAATCCTCGGTCTATTACATATTCATACCACATTTGATTACTCTTTTATAAATGTCAATTGATAATTGTCGATGCGACCTGATGAAAAAGCTCCTTGGCAATAAGCGAAATAATAGTCAAATCTTCTGAAATCTCTGTCGGTAAATCCGAAGCTTGTGATATTGTTCCAATTATTGTGTAGATTTTTACGCCAATGCCATAATGTTTGCACGTAATCTTTTTTAATCGATTTGGTTTTTTGAAGACGAAACCCATTTTTAAATGAGGATGTTCTGATTTTCTCTAATGAAGGTAATATTCCACCAGGGAATATGTATTTTTGGATGAAGTCACAGTTATTTTTATAAGTTTCATATCTATTATCAGGTATTGTTATGACCTGAATCTGCAATGTGCCATTTTCTTTTAAAATTTTCGAACACTTAAGGAAAAATGAATCTATTCCTTTATCTCCAACGGCCTCAAGCATTTCTATCGAAAATATATGATCATACTTGCCATTTATGTTTCTATAGTCTGTCGGTAAAATGTTTATTGATTGCTTTAACCCTAATTTTTCAACTAACTCCAAAGAATAGTCGAGTTGGTTTTCAGATAAAGTTACTCCGGTTGCCGTACAATCAAACATTTTAACTGCTTTAGTGACTAATGAACCCCACCCAGATCCTATATCTAAAATGTGATCGGATGATTTTATATTGTTTAATGTAAGAATATGAGTAAGTTTATGTTGTTGAGCTTTTTGTAATGTTTCTTCGGTCTCAGTAAACATAGCTGAAGAATAAGTCATAGATTCATCGAGAAAATTTTTAAAAAAATCATTACTTAAATCATAATGATCCTTTATGTTTTTACGTGACCATTTAATTGAATTAGTAGACTTTATTTTCTGTAATAATTTGGGCCATAATTTTCCGATTGCAAAATTGGCCAATATAGAATAATCATCACCATTTTTTTGAGATAATGTTTTGAATAATTCGGGCATATTTTTACAATGCCATTTCCCTTGTAAGTATGATTCGGCGAATCCAAGATCATAAGAAATTAGTAAATCTAGAAAAAAAGACCAATCAGTTATTGATATTGTTTCCGAATTTGGTTGATTATGAGATGAGATAAATGAACCATTGGGCAATTCAATGTTGACGCCTGCCGTTCTGAAATTAGATATGACAAATTTTGAAATAAGACGGCCTATTATTTGTGGTGCAGTAAGCAATTGTTATCCTGAGTGTTTTGTTGAACTGTACGAGGTGATATGAATCCTTCTATGTTCATTCGTTTCATTACCCATCTCTTAATGATTGTTTTAATCTTATATTGAACTTCTTCCGTAAAACTTTTCGGTGCTTGTTGTTCATAAGCAGTGAGCCCTAACTGCTCAAGTACTATTTCCCCAACTATACTAGATCCACCTCTAATGTTATTTATAGCCGTAGTTATAATTCTATTAGGAACAAAATTAACGAATTGTTTTTCACTTTTTGAGGCATACTGAAGTATTAGTTTCCCGAAATTATCGTTATCGTCTAAGGTTATGTTTATGTTATTGATTATTCTTCGTAAAAGTTCTGCTACAGAACCATTCATATGAGGAATCCATTCTCGAGTTTTAGCTTCTATGTGTTTTACTGCCGGTATATGGTTAGACGGCATTTCAAAAGAAACTGCAGCTTGCAGTACATGCTCTATTAATGTAGGGTCCATTTCTAATTGCAACGCGGTTAAATCTCTGAATTGCACTGTATGTAAAGCCTCTCGCCCTTTCACTTTGCTGATCACTTTAGATGTATTACTTTTAGGGGGGAAAAATCCTCTTTGTAATTCATACCAATAGTCTGTTATACACTCTTGAATCATTCCATATGTTGTTAACGCTATGGGATGAAATCCGGAAGAATGCTTTGTTTGATAATCTATGCTTGATTTCGCATTGCCTATTTCGATTTCTATATCCTTTTGATTAACCCCAAAATCGATCAATATATTTTTGAATGGATCTGCATGGCCTAATTCATCTGGTTCCCAAAATCCTAGAACATATTCTTTTAACCATGTTGCTCCGTACAAATCGGATCCTATTTTGTAAGTTTCTGAATATTGCTCAGTTAGTGATTCCGTAATTAAAGATAACCTGAATGAATCAATTACGTCCTCTGCTGACAATTTGCTGTGCTCTACAATTGTTTCAGGGCTGAAATTTTCAAACATGGAATCTAAATCGGCAGTGTTAACTGTTTTTAATTTGGGTAATTGAGCGGCTACATAATTATTTATTTTTACTTGTGACAATGTTCTCACGGGTTAATTATATGTTGTTATATTGGTATTTTGTATTCATTATTTAGGGAATTTATTAACCCAAAATATTGCATCGAATATTAAACAATGAAAAGTTATTAATGATAAACCGAAAATTATTGATGTTTTGGATAATGTAGAGCCTGGCTCGAACTCAGTTAATAATACAGTCCCTACTAATCCTATCAATGATATGGCCGTTATCCATAGGCATGCGATAGTGAAAATCCACCATAATTCATTGTTAGTTTTTAAGAATGTAATTGTTGTAGGTATCCATAGGGCTGCGCTAATTAAGAATATACTAGTTAAAATAAGTGTAATTGTGCCGGGGAACAATTGACCAGAGAATATGGTTGATGATGATTGAAATACACCAAAATAAAAAAATGTTAGATAACCTAAAGCAGATATTATCATGAATCCTATCAGTAAATTTCTGTAAATTCCTGTTATTCCACCCCACAATTCTTCCCTGTGCTCAGGGAACATTCCTATGCCGACAACGTATCCCCCTAGCACTAAGAATCCCCCCAGTGCATTGATGATCACAAACAAATTTACCTGACTCATGTATCACTTCCTCTTTCGAAATATGCCGATATTTTGGCTACCACTAACTTTAAATATTATGTTTAATTGTACTATGTCTACGGTTATTGTACTATAACACAAAATTAACACGAGAATTAAATATGAATGTTTTTATTGTAGGAAGTACAGGGTTTATAGGTAGAAATATTACTGCCTATTTACAAGGTCAGGGTCATTGTTTAACAGCATGGGTCAGAAACTTGGATAAGGCAAAAAACTCTCTAGGAAATGAGGTTCGTTTTGTATCTGATTATGATATCGATTTAGAACATGAAATGAATGTAGCAGATGCTGTGATCAATGTTGCTGGAGAACAATTGAGTGGTGTTAGGTGGAGTAAACGGAAAAAACAAGATTTTTATTCAAGTAGAATCGATATTAACGATATATTGGTCACTGCCATGCTTAATTGTGATAAACCACCAAAAACTTTCCTAGCTGCAAGCGCTATAGGGTATTACGCTGAATCATTTAGTGAAATTAAGTATGAAAATTCACCAGGATCAAATACTTTTTTAGGTAAACTATGTGCTGATTGGGAAAATTCAGCTAATCGTGCAGCTGAAAGAGGGATTAGGGTTTGTAATTTGAGATTCGGGTTGGCCATAGGTAGAGAAGGCGGAATATTGAATCAGATGTCAATGTCGTTTGAATATGGAATTGGAGCCAATCTTGGTAAAGGAAATCATAAATTTTCATGGATACACATTGTTGATTTAGTTAGATCAGTCGGAATTTGTTTACAAAACGACTGTATTTTTGGACCTGTAAATATTACTTCCCCTCACCCCGTTAAATTTAAAGAATTTGTTACTGCATTGGCCGATAATACTGCAGCATTTTGTGTTTTACCTGTTCCTCTATTTTTATTGAAAATCATTTACGGTTTTGGCGAATCAGCCAAACATCTAACTAATAGTCATAATATATTTCCTAATAAGCTTCTAGAATCAGGATTTAAATTTAAATTCCCAAGTATAATACAAGCAATACGACATGAATATAATAGTTCAGATGTTAATATAATTAGGTATAAAACCGATAAAAATGATCCATTGAATTCCATCAAATCGGAGTATTTTAAAAATTCTAAAGCTCAATATGAATTGAACACTAGAATCTATTTGAATTCTGACGCTAGGACCGTATTCAATTTTTTTTCATCTCCGTTAAACTTAGGTATGGCAACCCCTAGTTGGCTAGGTTTTAAAATTTTGACAATGCCTGAACAAATCCAGAAAAAAGCACAATTTGAATATAGGATTAAATTAGGACCAGTTCCGTTTCGATGGGTAACTGAAATAGCGAAATGGAATCAAGGAGAAACTTTCATAGATTTTCAACGAAAAGGGCCTTACACTCTTTGGTGGCATGAACATAGGATTTTTGATAACGATAACAATTCTTCAGTAATGGAAGATAGAATCTTGTACACAGTTCCATTTGGTGTTTTGGGTAGATTGGGACATTTTTTGTTTGTAAAAAAAACATTAAATAAGATTTTTAATTATAGGCGTCGTGTAATCTATTTACGTTTTAAAGGTTAATTAATAATGACTAAAATATCCGACAATGATTTGGGATTAATTTATAAACTCCAAAAAAGACTGCTTGATTATATGAAAATTGGAGATAGTATTGGCTCAATATATGTGATTGACGAGGCATTATCGAACAATTTAAGACCATCGGAAATTTACATTAACATAATAGGCAAGGCACTTGATGAAATGGGTAAACTATGGCACCAAGGGGTGATCACAGTCGCGCATGAACACTTATCTAGTCAAATGGCTGCTCATCTTATTGAAATTGTTTATCAAAAGTCCTACAAATTATCATCTAATGGATTTAAAGCCGTGGTTACTACTCCGGTTGGAGAAAAACATTGGGTGGGGGCAAAAATGTTCGCGAATTTACTTTTGTTAAATGGATGGAAAGTTGATTATCTTGGAACTGAAACCCCGGCTAAAGATTTATCTGAATATGTTTATACATCTCAAATTGATATAGTAGCTATTTCTTCGATATTAGATACCAACATGGAAACAACTTTGGAATGTATAGATTATCTCAATAATTTGGAAGTACGCCCTTTTATTTTTGTTGGAGGACCAATTATTAAAGATAAAACAGAAGGATTTGAAAATGTTTTTATTGTAGGAGATATAAAATCAGCAATAGAAAAAGTGGAAATTGTAATGGGTCTTTCGTCAAATAAGATTTCTTTGTCAGAAATACTGTTATCTATTGGAAATCAGATACAAGATGTTAGGAAATCTCAGGGACTTAACCAAGAACAATTGGCAGAATTAGCAAGTGTTGACAGGGCATATATAAGTTTAGTTGAAAACGGTAAACAAAATTTTACCATGGGCGCATTGCTTAAATTGTCTGAATCTTTAGACGTTACTTTGGCAAGCTTGATAAAGTAACTATCAGTGTAAAATCGAGTGATTGAATATTCTGAACTGATTGTTTTGAAATCAATTTCTATGCTACAACTAAAACTCGTTTATTTATGATTGAGGCTGATTTGATTAATGTAAATTGTATTGTACTTTATGAGGTTAGTTTTTGATAATGAAAATTTCAGGAGATATAATCATATTTATTTTATAAAGATCACTATTATTCGTGACCAATTATGCTAATGGAATCCGATCAATTGTTGGTATATTAAAAAGTTATACTGTGCCGACGCTTTGTTTTTTATATTTGTAGGTTTCTATATTGATATTGATATTTTAGTAATACGGCTGCTGAAGACAATATTATTGAAAGCGATGCTATCAAGTCGTTATAAATAAGCCATCCTGCAATAATCGAAAGTAAAAATGCAGTAGCTCCAGTGAAACTAGGTCTTCGAGTTATGATCAATACAAAAAAGCTTGGAACAACAGCTATAAGAGCTGCAAATGGTAATAACCCAATGGCAGCTCCCATGGCAGTTGCCATTCCTGTACCTCCAGTTTTCCCCCAAGGCGTTGTTACCATATGCCCGGCTAATAATAACCAGATGGATATTGATGCGATCCATGTCGGATAATTCAGTAATACTAAAGGAAGTGTTACTAAAAGCCCTTTAGTTATATCTGAAAAAAAAACTACTACACCATATTTTGGTGAAATCTCGGCATAAATATTGGATGCACCGGGATTTCCAGTACCTAGTTCTCTGATATTTTGACCCGAAAATTTTCTAACTATTAGATCTCCTAATGAAATGGTTCCTAATAAATAAGAAAATAGCCAGATAAAAATATAACTGATATATGCCATGGATGGGCACTCCGTTGTATATTAAGATTAGTTTGCCACTTTTTATATTAATATGATACACGGAGATTATATGCGCCATGAAGTCAAAATAAGATTAATTAATGATAGAGCTATATCTAGAGGTTTATTGTTTGGATTGCCGTTTATAATTTCATACATTTTTTTACATTCAGAAATTTATGCAAGTAATTGGGAATTTTTTGAAATTAGTATTGATAAGTGGATACAGGCAAACTCAAGGATACTAGCATGTGTTTTTTGGTTTATTGGTTTTGGAGGAACGCTATTTGCTTCATATAAAATTCCAGACCAATTCAGAACAATAGATCGTTGGATATGTGTCGGATTAACAAGCCTAATGGGGATTTTGATTACAGTGGTGCAAATCTCATTGTTAATTTTTGTTTTTTAACATTGACGCTAATTTTTTTCTATACTATACAATATTAATGCTACTTCAAATATTTATATCAGGCGGCAAACCCTGAATTAACCCCGATAAAAAAATAATGATCTATTTGACATTACCCATTGTGGCTTATCTATTCCCGCTTTGTAGTGGAATGTTCTTTAGGGTGTATTGAACCTCAGGAAAAACAATTACAACTTTACCCTCAATATAGTTAGATAGGTTTTTCAGATTTTCTATATGCCTATTACCACTCACTTTTTCTCTCGCATTTAAGATAATTGTAAAAATTGAATACAATACAATTAAATAATATTAGGGTATACTAATTTATATAATAAGCACTAAGTAATTTATATTATCGAGTAGGCTGTATATCTATAGGCAAGGAGTTGAAAATGAGATATTTGTCATCGATTATATTACTAGAAATACTAATGCTTTTTTCTATAGGGTGTTCAACAGAAAAAAACGTAGAAATTGAAGTTGGCTTGTCAGATCCTGGCGAGTTAATAATTTATTCTGGACGATCAGAAAGTTTGATAGGTAATGTGGTGCAACAATTCTCTGAAGCTACTGGAATAGATGTTAAAGTAAAATACGGCAAAACTTTTCCGATAGCAGCCATGATATTGGAAGAAGGCAATAATAGCCCAGCTGATGTTTATTTAGCTCAAGATCCAGGAGGATTGGGTTTTTTGTCGGATGCTGATAAATTAATTGTGCTTCCTTTGGAAATTACAGATCGTGTAGTTGATTGGGCTAAACCATCTGATAATACTTGGATTGGATTGTCTGGAAGATCTAGAACTCTAGTTCATACAGCAAACATGACTGATTTGCCGAATTCTCTTGAAGATTTAACTGATTCAAAATGGAAAGGAAAGCTTGGTTGGGCTCCGAGTAACAGCTCTTTTCAGACAATGATTACGGCAATGAGAGTCATGTGGGGAGAAGATAAAACTAGACAATGGTTAATTGATATCCAAGAAAATGAACCATTAGTATATTCTAAAAATACCCCTCAAGTTGTAGCTGCTGCTGCAGAAGAAATCAATATAGGACTAGTAAACCATTACTATTTGCATAGATTTATTGCGGAACAAGGAGATAGTTTTAATGCAAGAAATTTGTATTTAAATGACGGAGGTCCGGGCGCATTGGTAATGATTGCAGGAGGAGGTATTTTAAAAACTTCATCTAATAAGAACAATGCAGAAAAATTCCTTAAATTTATGACATCTACTGTAACCCAACAATATATAGCGGGACAAATATATGAATATCCTGTTGTAGAGGGCGTAAAAACGCATATGTTTTTAACACCATTGTCCGATCTGAATATACCAACAATTAACATGAGTGATTTGTCGGATTTAGAAGGGACGCAGGCAATATTTCGAGAGTTGGGAATTTTAGACTAGAAATTTCCGTACCATACATGCTATATGATTAAATAATATTTAAAGTTATTAATATTGGTTTTAACTTTTAATTATGGAGGATATTTTGAGTGTGTTACGAAACTGTGCAGATGATGAAGTCAAAAATGTGACAATGGTTTGCCCTTCATTTACAGTAGATTGTTTGGAAACTTTGGAAGAAATTTCGATCAGAGATTTCGAGGTATTTCAGGAAATTAGTGGTGAAAAATTGGAATTGATTCCTTCTTTAAATAGCGTATCCGATTGGGTTGAAGGATTTGCAGATATTTTAAAGAAGAACCCATGATTAGTTCGCATATAAAAGCCGTTTTTTTCGACGTTTTTGGAACTGTGGTAGATTGGCACGGTTCTGTACAAGATGAATGCCAAATATTTTCACAGAAAATTTCGCAGGAATTCGACGCTGTTATGTTTACAGATAAATGGAGATCTGGGTTTAGAAGACTGCAATCAAGTGTTGCAAATGGATATAGAAATTATTTATCAATGGATGAAATACATCTGGAAATCTTGGAAGAGTTGATAGAAGAATTTGATCTCAATAATATTTCTTCTGAAGATAAAAAATATTTTAATCAATCTTGGCATAGATTAAATCCATGGGCTGAAGTAATTATAGGATTAAATCAATTAAAAAAAAAGAGAATCATCTCTACATTATCTAACGGGAATGTGTCCATGTTAATTAAATTATCTAAAAATGCTCAATTACCTTGGGATTGTGTGATTTCCACAGAGTTTTTCGGTACTTATAAACCAAATAAAAATGTGTATATAGGAGCGTCAGAATTATTGAATTTAACTAATTCTCAAGCTATGATGGTAGCTGCTCATGCATATGATTTGGATGGAGCTATGCTGACTGGAATGAAGACTTGTTATGTTTATAGGCCAGATGAATTTGGCATAGGTGAGAGTGAAAATCCTGGTGATGTTTCTAGGTTTGATTTAGTTGTAAATGGTTTTGATGAAATTGAAGAGGCGATTTTAAAAAAATATGAAGAATAAACTTATTTTTCCAATTATTCTCTCCATAGCTTATATAGCGGTCATCGTTTTAGCTAATCGCGCTATTCAGACTTGGGGATTTGTTGGAATTGGTTTTGGATTGATGGCTCCCGCAGGAGTATATTTTGCCGGCTTAGCTTTTTCAATTAGAGATGGTCTTCATGAAACTTCAAATCGTAATTGGATTGTAAGTACGATTGTTATAGGGTCAATAGTTTCCTTTTTACTAGAAGGGGATTATGGGATTACTATTATTGGAGGAATTGTACCTCTAGCATTTGCGAGTGGCATTGCTTTTTTGTTTTCAGAATTTGCCGATTATATGGTTTATGCACCACTTAGAAAAACCCGTAAAATAATAGCATTATTAGCATCAAATGTTGTCGGACTTATATTGGATTCAGTTTTATTTATGTATTTAGCTTTTGGGTCATTCGAATTTCTGCAAGGTCAAATCGTAGCCAAAGGATATATGACCATATTGGTAGGAGTACTGTTGATATTTTTTGGAAAGCGGATTGCGAAGATTTATCATTCCTAATTCTGTTAATGCTGTATTTGATTGTCAAAAGCGCAACCATCATGGTCAATTTTGTCACTAATTAGCTACGAAAATGAATTCTATTCCTGTCCCAAAAATGCCATGTACAAATAAGGTTGGGGAATTTGTCAGGATTTTATTACCCAGTGAAAATCTTAAACATTAATTAACCTGCTAATGAAAGCAAGGACACTACTTTCTCGTATTGAGTATTTGATCTATAGAAGTCTCTATGTTTCATAGTTCCATCCTTTATCTCCATATTGTAAAAAGTACAAATAAAGATGATTCAATCCTCAAAGGGACCATCTAAAACACCCTTAGTACAATTCCTAAACCGGAGGCACAGGTTCGAGTCCTGTTAGGGGTACCACTCTTTTTAGTCAGAGGATTGACTGTCTGTCATTATCTGTACTAATTTTTTTCCACGAACGATATGCTTGGCCATACCTCAGTTTGGGGCGCATACCCGCTTCCATTACCTGAAGGCCCAAGAAGGTCACCTGGCATCACATAAATGTCGACTCCATCAGTAATCATTTTTTCCTTACTGAAAAAGGATAATTGATCATTAGGATCCAATACTCCCAAAGCGAAAGAAATTTCTCCGGGTGAATCAATATAGTCAGTGATTTCTACTGATAGCGTGGAGGACGTGTCGGTCGTGGCAATGCTTTTCAAAGCTGTTAGCAAACTATGATCTAGCAAACCAATATTATCTGTGTCTAGTTTCTCTCCCCAGCCTTGATAGTTGTATTTGTATAACATAATTTGGCCATTTAATGACGTCAGTGTTTCCGGGGTTAAATTTAGGAATACCTGGTAATCAGAATCAATAGTAGAAGGGATGTCAAACTTCAAGAAAGATAAAACCCCGTCGGACAAACTCAGACTTTTGTTATGGTTTGGAATGAGTTTTTCATCATCGGCATTAATATCAACTGATCTGTCACTTAATGGGTGTATTTTATTTGCTACGGTAAAGTTCCAGGTGTTACTGCTAACCCCATCAACTGTAACTGACCAATTGTAGGTTTGACCTGGTAGAAATGTTTCAAAAACTACATTATCTGGGTAACTTAAAGTGACTGTTTTATTCACTTCAGGGCCATTTATTGTGACTTGAGCAGTCGTGTTTGAGTAATCCGTTTTCCAAGGATAATTAAATGCTAGACCGTATTCCATGGGGACATCCTCCGCCCCATTTCCGGGAATAGGGACAGTAGGATAATAATGCCTATATCCTGGAATCCAGTAGACTGAATCTCCATATTCATATGCACCTATATCGGGAGCATCGCCTACAAATGCTCTATGTTGCCCACTATATGATGGTGGGTGATTAGGGGCTTTATTTGGGTCAATATCCACTCCATTATTAATGCCTGAAATTACTACACCGCCATCGACTAATGGTGAACCCTTTTTAGGCCTAAAATCATAACCTTGTACACTCTCTGTAAATGGATTTAATCCAAACTGTGATTGTAAGGATGCATCAGATCTTTCTCGATTTTCAACCCACGGATCCTGCAATTCAAAATGCGGATAGGTAAAAGGGGCCGTTTTATCTTCATCCAATGCTCTTCCGTACCAAATACCAGACTGGTTGAGCAGAAATTCGTTACTTGTATTCTCCGCAATCAAATCGCCTTGGCCTAGAGTGATATTCGGATCACCGGCATCTGGCATATTTGCCGATAAGTTCGTTTCTGCTACTGAATTAAGTAGGCGAGAATTCAAATTGCCTTCCATGTTTTCAGAATTGACACCGTCCATATTTCCCCAGTCATCTCCACAAAATTTATTTCTTGGCATAGAAATATCATTTTGATTGGTGTCATAAGCCAGTAAATGGAATGCTCTATGCCTGTCCCCTTTTAACCTAAAGCCTCTCTTGTTTCCTGCTGAGACCACATTATGGATAACGGCGTCAGTTCCCCCGC